>Ga0080064_1000594_pt1 | contig 91387 bp, 76 predicted proteins | sample Subgrocontami54m_FD_69260 | JGI IMG/M metagenome (GOLD analysis project Ga0080064, IMG submission 69260) | Subsurface groundwater microbial communities from S. Glens Falls, New York, USA - GMW46 contaminated, 5.4 m (SPADES assembly) (version 2) ... | reverse complement strand
CAAAACTCTCCGTATCGGCAAGGTGGAATCTTGGTAAAAAGCGCGCGGGCAATACATGAAGTAACACTTTGCGGTTTTGAGGGTGATCCGTATGCAGAATGGTTTTTCGGCCGTCTCGAATGCCCGTTTATTGATCAACTGATCCGAGAAAACGATCTTTCATTTCAGGGGGGAACGGCCCCACCGCAATCTAATCCCACTCGAATCCTCCACCGACAACGAGATGGACTTGTTCGTGAACACCCATTCACGATTGCCTTGTTTGAGGAGGCAAGAAAGCGTTTAGGGATTTTGATTCAGCAGGAAAAAGAAAAAGATCAGGAGAATAGAACCAAGGTCGAGAACGAGGAAACAACGAAGACCTTGCGCAAGTTGGCCGGAGCGGCAAGCAAGTTCATGGCCGACAAACTGCAAGAATTCGATATCGAGGCAACTGGACGTTTTGGAGTAAGGCACATGCAAAGCGAGATTGCAATCGTCCCCGCTGATTGCATTCTTGAGCCTGGTGAGGTTAAGACGCTTTCATTGTTGGCGAAGACTGATCTGGCAGAGCACTCAGGAGCAAAGGCATTGCTCACCCAAGAGGGGGAAGGAGTACAGTTGCTGGCTTTTGAGGTTTTGTTGCTTCCCCGGTCAGACCGGATTGACATTTCCTCAGGGACTTTCAAGATTCGAGGAGAAGCTCCAGGGAGTTTGGTGTACGTGAAGGCTTCAATTGGTGCGCTATCAGCCGAGGTAGGCGTGCAGGTGCAGGAGCGAATTGTTGAACCGCCTAAGATTCCGGCTGGTGTCTCCTTTGAACACGATTCCTACCATGTGCGTTTTGGAAAAACGAAGAAACTCTTGTTGAGAGCGAAGATATCAGATGAGAATCTTGAGTCCGTAACAGTGAACATATCAAGTGATTCCATTGGGGTACTTCCGCTGAAGTTGCTTGTTCCGCTCCGTGTGGACCCCGGCTTGGGTTGTTTCACCGCCGAGGTTCCGGTGTCGGGAAGACAACTAGGTGCCAGGGGTAAAATCATGGCTCAACTACGCGGATATCTCGCTGAAGCTAAAGTAAGCGTCGTGCAACGGGACATAGAGGGCCCTTTTTCCTTTGAGATCAAAATTGTGGATGAGCTCTTTGGGCCCCAGCGTGCCATTTGGGACCAAGGCAACTCCATTCTCAAAATTTCCGCACACCACAAATCGATCAGTCGGTATCTGGGTTCACGCGAGGAAGGATTCCCGGGGCAAAAGAGGCCTCACTTCAAAACCATTCTTGCAGAAATCGTCGCGGACCAGATAGTTAGACGATTAATTCAAATCCGCGAAGAAAAGCAAGGCCCGGACGAAGACCTAACCGCCCACGCCGTTTACGCGACACACCAAATGTACGTGGGCGAATTTCTGCCCATTGCCCACGAAATACAATTGCCAACGCCGAAGCTAAGAGAGCTTCGTTGAGAGCTTATTCTCCACGGACTCGCCCACTTCAAGCTTAAGGCCTTGCGTTCGGCGGGAAAAAACACATCGGCAAGTCGCGGGAAGTGCGCAGGCCGGCCGGGGCCGCCAAAATCGCGGGGATGCAATTGACGACGACGGAGGCGGTGGCCACATCGCCGTGGGTGCCGCCGGGGACGATGAGCTTGATGTTGGGCTGGCCGGAGAGTTCGATGGTGTCGGAGGATTCCGGCGCGCCGACGTACATTTGTAGTTCCAGAGAGATTTTCTCCACGCCTTTCACGAAGCCGCGGGCAATCTGATGGACGCCGGCGGCCTGTCCGGCAGCCACTTCCAGAAATTCCGTTTTCACCGGGGCTTTAGCGACGACGGGCTCGATGGTTTCGGTGATCTTGTCCACGGCGAAACCGAGGCCGTCGGCCACCATGGCGACGGATTCCGGCAGGCCGTGGTGTTTGATGACGCCCGCAGCGACCTTGGCCTTGAACTCCTCCACCGTCATGCCCGCGCCAATTTTTTTCTGAAGCGGCATGCGGCGCTTGCTGGCGTCCACGATGCGGACCGCCTTCGCCGAATCCACGCGCTGGGAGACAGCGGCGAGCGTGAGCACGAGCTTGTCCATGACGAAGCCGGGATTCACGCCGGTGCCGACGATGGCCACGCCCCATTCCTTGGCCTCGGAATCGAGGTGCTCGGAAATTTCGGGATACTTCTTGAAGGGGTAGGCGAGCTCCTCGCAGGTGGAGACGACGCAGGAGCCGGCCTCGATGCACTCCATGAGCTGGTCTTCGACGTCGCGGAGATCGGAGGAGGTGGTGTGGATGACCACGTCGGCCTTCTGGCCGAGGATTTTGCCGGCGTCGTCGGAGACGAGGACGCCCCAGGGGGCGTCGGATGCGCCGACCACTTCGCCGAGGTCCTTGCCGGCCATGGCGGGATCTTTGTCAATGGCGCCGATAATTTGCAGCGCTTTTTTCTCGCGCATCAGGCGGACAATGCCGGCACCGATGGGACCTACGCCGTACTGCACAACACGAATGTTCTTTTTCACAGTGGGCTCCGAAAATTGAGTGGGTGGCCAGATGCGCAGAATCGCGGCAGTCCACCACAAGGGGCGCGAGGGAACTCGAAGGGCGGCGTTCCCGTTGACGCCGAGGCACCGGCGGCAACGGACAAATATCACACGAAAAGCGAAAAACGAAAAGCGAAAAACGGGAAAACCAAAACATGAACGCAGAGACCCCGAGAACGCAGAGGAGCGCAGAGAAAAAGGAAGCCGAAATTCGAAACGCGGCGGACGCAATGGGGCGGGTTGCGCGGAGGATGACGGCGCGCAATAATGATGCATTCGGGAAATGCGCAGCATCAGCAGCACAAACGCGGTGGCGCGCGGAGAAAGGAAGATGAAGCCATGGGAAGAGAAAAACTGAACGAGCAGCAGGTCGCCGAAGCCGTGGCAAAACTGCCGGGTTGGAGCATCCGCAATGGCGTGCTGCATCGCGAGTTCGTGTTCAAGGATTTCGTGGAGGCCTTCGGGTTTATGGCTCGCGTGGCGCTGGCGGCGGAAGCCATGAACCATCACCCGGACTGGTCGAACTCGTGGAATCGAGTCAGCATCAGCTTGATCACGCACAGCGCCGGCGGGTTGACGGCGAATGATATGGAGCTGGCGGGGAAAATACAGCAGATGTCCGGGTCTGCCGATGAAGGCAGATGAAAAGGATTCAGGAATCGGGATTCAGGAGTCAGGGGGAGACAAAGACGAATTGAGGAAGTGAGGAAGAGAGATTCCTCGCTCCGCTCGGAATGAGAAAACCCCTGGAAGCGCAGATGAACGCAGATAAACACCGATAAAAATAGAAAATAGAAAAGAGAAAAGAGAAAAGAGAAAAGAGAAAAGAGAAGAACAGATCCCCTCGCAGGCCAACGGAAAGCGCTGCAAGCAGAATGACAACGGCAAAGGTCCAACAACATCCGTGGAGAGGATTCGCGCTGCGCGTGGGCGGCAGCGCGATGATCTTGCTGCTACTGCTCCGCTTCCTGCCGCTCGAGCAGTTGTGGGAGCGGATGCGGCAAGTGTCGCCGGGGGAATGGCTGCAGGTGCTCGCCGGATACATGTGCGCACACATGATTGCGGTGACCAAGTGGCGGCTGATGGTCAATCTGGCCGGCGCGGAATTGAATTGGACGCAGGCGGCGCGCTGCTATTTTGCGGGGCTCTTCGGCAATCTCTTTCTGCCATCGTTGGTGGGCGGGGACGTGATTCGCGCGGGGATCGGGTTGAAACTGGCGCAGAGCCGCGCGGGCGTGCTGCTGGGAAGCTTTCTCGACCGACTGCTGGACGTCGCTGCGATGGCCATCGTGGCTGGCATCGGCACGCTGCTGGTGCCTGGCGCGCTGAATGAAAAGAGCCGAAGGATTTTCTGGTTTGTGGCGGCGGCGCTGGCTGTGGCGCTGGCGGGCGTGACGGCGGCGCTGTGGCTGCTGGCGCGGCGCGGCGTTTCGTTCAAGATCCGGCGGAAGCTGGTGAAGGTACGTGTCGCCGGGCGCTCCATGGCAAAGCGCCCGCAATACGTATTGATGGCGCTGAGCATGGGCCTGACCGCCCAAATGACGTTCATCACCATGATGGCGGTGCTGGCTGCGGCGTGCGGGCTGCATCTGGAATACCGGCTGTGGGTCTTCGCATTTCCGCTAGCGAAACTTTCGGCGCTCACGCCGGCGACGCTCGGCGGAATCGGCGTGCGCGAGGCGGCGCTGGGTGCGCTGCTGAAACCGTTCGGCGTGGCGTTTGCGACGGCGGTGGCCATCGGACTGATGTGGGAAACGATCGTGGTGGCGGGCGGGCTGCTGGCGGGGATGATCACGCTGGCGGCGGGGCGGTACTCGCGAAAGACGAGCCGGGCCGCGGGGAAAGAAGAGCCAGCGGAACAGCCGGCGGCGCGATTGAAGGACGCAAGGTCCCATTGAGCTCGACGAAACAAAACGTCGCCGAAGAGGCGGCACTGGAGCGGATTCTGCGGCGGCCGGCGGACGCACGCGTCAACACGCCGGTGGAATAGCGGCCGCACGTGGTGGTGCTGGGCGCGGGACCCGCGGGACTGGGCGCCGCGTATGCCTACGGGCCGCTGCCCGTCTTCCGTTTTGTGTTCGCCGATGCGGCGAGCACGATTGTTTTCGTCAGCCCAAAAACGGGCGAGATGACCTCAAGCGACCGCATGGGGCACATCCGCGGGTTCATCGGCGGCACGCATATGTTTGATTTTCTCCAGCCCTCGCTGGACAGCCGCGGCAGGCGCATCGTGCTGATCGTTTTTTCTTTTGTGGGCCTAGTGATGAGCCTGTTCGGAAGCTGGATCCTGTGGATCCAATTCCAAAACTGGCGCGCGCGGCGCGCGGGAAGGCCGGAGGTAGCCTAGCGCATGGGCGTGTTGAAGCCAGCCGTGAGCACAGCAAGCGCGTGCGCCGCCGGAGGCGGGATGAGCGCGCGAGGAATCCAGGTGCGTTTGTTTCTGACGTGCTGGATCGTCTATGCGCTGCACTTCACGCCGTTAGTGGCGCGCGAAACGTTTCTGATGATGAGCGTGGCGGAGCGCGGCACGGCGCGGGTGGACGAATACGCGGGGATGCACTCGGACCTGGTAACGTTTCCCGGGCGCGGCACCTACATGACCAACAACCCCGGGGAATCGCTGGCCGCGGCGGTGCCGTACTGGATGGCGCTGCCGCTGATGAATCGCCTCGCGCCGGTGCGTCCGCCGAAACCCGGCGAAACGGTGATGGCGGAAACAAAAGAAGTGCGCACCAACCGCGTGCGCTTCTTCCAACTGGCGCGCGAACGGGGGCTGGACTTGCGGCTGGGTGCGGCGGCGTTGTTTGCGGCGGTGTTCTTCATGGCGCCGCTGGCCGCGCTGAGCGCGGTGCTGATGTGGCGGCTGTTCGGACACCTGGGGTATTCGCAAAAAATGTCGCTGTGGCTGGCGCTGCTGTACGCGTTCGGCACGCCGGTCTTTTTACGCGCCGGATCGCTGAGTTTGAATTTGCTGGTGGGGCTGCTGGCGCTGGCCGCGTTTGTGCTGCTGCGGTGGCCGTCCGGAACGCGGCCGGAGTGGGAGCGCTGGCGGATCATCGGCGCGGGCTTTCTGGGCGGCTACGCGGTGCTGACGGATTATTCCGGCGCGATTCCGGCGGCGGCGCTGGGGATTTATGCCTTTGCGCTGCAAGCGAAAAAGAAATCCTTGTGGCCCGGATTCCGCCTTTCGCTGTGGTACTTGGCGGGAGCGGTGGCGCCGGTGGCGTACCTGCTCTACTGGCAGTGGTTGAGCTATGGCGATCCGTGGCTGCCGGCGCAATTCCACATGCCGAAAGAAATTTTTCAGGGCCTGTACCCCACCGAGCGCGGCGTGGGCTGGCCGCTGCCGTCGATCTTGTGGGCGCTGTGGTTCGACCCGACGTTCGGGCTGCTGGTGTATGCGCCGGTGCTGGCGCTCTATCACGTGGCGCTGGCGTGGCGCGGAGAAAGCCGCCTGCCGAAGCACGCGGCGATTTTTTGCTGGGCATTCACGGCGGCGCTGTGGCTCTTCCTTCCCTGCATCTATTACTCGATGCGCCACCAGTGGATCGAAAATGGAGAACAACAGAATCAGTTTGCGGCGGAACGCAGAATAGCGCGCGAAGAAGCAGGCGTAACTATCCGCAAAGCGCGCGAAGGACGGCCCGCGCGCGGCGAAATTGAGCAAGGCGGCGTCGAAAGCGCCGGCCGAGGAGTACTCGGCGGCGCGCGCGTGGGCTTCGCAATATTTTTCGAGAATGTAAGCGCTTGGCGCGCGGCGAATCAGATAGCGGCAGAAGACTTCGCATTCGCGCTGGAGGCGTGCGGTGTCTGTCGGCGTCATGGGGCGAGGGCCGCGGCGAGCATTTTTTCCAGTGATTGCAATTGCGGCCTGCGCTCGCTCCACAGTGCGTTGGGGCGGGCCGTGCCGTCGAAGCGAAACGTAGCCAGCTGGCCGACGGTGATGGGCAGCAGCGGGTAGGCGACGAGTTCGAGCAGCGTCAGCGCGGGAAGCAGCAGGGACATGGGCATGTGCAGAGCTTTCGCGTTGGCATGACGCAGCAGATGAATCTTCTGCAAGAGCTCCTCGATGGAAACCACGTCGCGACCGCCCAGATCGAAAGTCTCACCGCGAAAGAGATCGTTGTCAACGATGCCCAGGATGAAATCGGCGAGGTCGTCCACAGCAATGGGTTGCACGGGCGTTGCGCCGCGGCCGAAAACGGGAATCACGGGCAGCGCGGCGAGCCGGGCGAGGCCCGCAAGCACCGGCGAGCCGGGGCCGAAGATCATCGTGGGACGCACAATCGCATAGCGCAGGCCGCTCTGGCGGATGATTTCCTCGGCCTGCAATTTGGATTGCGCGTAGAAGTAGCGCGACTGGTCAGGAAAACCGGCGGCGATGGAACTGACGAATAGAAATTTGCGCACGCCGGCGAGTTTGCATTGCTCGACCAGACGGCGAGTGCCCTCGACGTTGACGGCAAAATACTCTTTGGGCGAAAGTTTTCCCGTGGCGGCGGCGAGGTGCAGCACGCAATCCGCGCCGTCGAGGGCAGCGGAGTAGGCAGAGGTGTCCGTGAGGCCGCCGCGGAGCCAATCGATGCCGGCAGGGGCAATGGCCAGCATGGAACGGGTCAGGCAAGTGATTTTCTCGAAGCTTGAGGGATGGAGACGCGAAATCAGGCAACGACCGAGGAAACCACTCGCACCGGTGAGGAAGATGCGGCGGGCGCGAGTGTGGTGGACTTCGGCGCGCATGGAGTCGCGGCATTATACAGCAGGGATCAGGGACTAGGGATCAGGGAACAGGGAAAGAGAAAATTCGCAAAACAAAAAACGAACACCGAGAAACTAACAAGGGTCAGGGTTGGAAGCCGACGCGGCGGAGAAGGTCGGCGAAGCGCGGGTCGGAGCGGAGGGGGACGGTAACCGGGTCGAGCTTCATGCGGGTGAGCAGGGGATCGCGTTGCTGGTAGGCGCGTTCGATCCATTCGAGAGCGTGGTCAATCTCGCCCAGACCGCAGTACACGATGGCGAAATTCGAGGAGCCGACATAGCGCCTGGTCGAGAGCCTTTCGAGGTTACGGATGACTTCCCTGGCTTTGGCGGGCTGGCCGGACACGGCGTAGGCGTGGCCCAGGAGCGCGACGGCCATCAAATTTTCGGGTTGCAGCTCGATGGCTCTGCGGAATTCGGCGGCGGCTTCAGCGTACATCTTTTTTTCGACGTAGGCGCGGCCCAGCCAGAAGTGGCACATGTGGTAGTTGGGATCGAGTTCGAAGCACATCTTGCTCTGTGCGATGGTCTGGTCGTACTGGCCGGCGTAGAAGTAGTGCAGAGCCATATCGCCGGTGATGGCGAGCGAGGTCGGATCGAGTTTGAGAGCGTGCTCGATTTCCGTCCGGGACTCTGCGGAACGGCCCGAGAGGGCCAGAAGAACGGCGTACCAGTGGTGCGCCACGGCATAGTTGGGATTGCGCTGGATGGCGTTGCGGAAGCCCTGCTCGGCGGCTTTCCAGTCGTATTCGTAATGCAACTGCACGTCGGCCAGAGTGGTGTAGGCCTCGGCGAGAGAATCATCGAGAGAGAGAGCCTTCTGGGCGGCCCGCTTGGCCTCGGGGTATGCCTGGGTGGGCGGGAGCGCGCTGTAAAAGCCGAGCAAGTGGTAGGTATCGGCGATGCCGACGTAGGCCAGGGCGAAATTGGGATCGGCGGCGACGGCGCGGCCGAAATAGTCGAGGCCATGCTGCATGCTGGCGAGATCGCGACGATTCAACTGATACCGGCCCTTGAGGTAATTCTGGTAGGCCTCCCGATTGACGGGCGGGGTGGAAGCCAGTCGCGCACGCTGCTGCGGGGTGAGCTTCACGCGAATTTCGCCGGCAATGGCCTGGGCCACTTCGCTCTCGAGATCGAGGACGTTGCTCAGCTTGCGGTCATAACTCTGCGACCAGATCTGCGAGTTGGAGCTGACCTGGCTGAGATTGGCGGTGATGCGAACCCGGTCGTCGTCGGAGCTGGCAGGGTCGCCTTTGGAGAGGCGCACGCTGCCGTTTACGATGTAGTCCACGCGGAGATCTTTGCCGATTTCACGCAGGGTCTTTTTGGAATTCTTCTGCTGGATGGAAGACTGACGGGCAATCACGCCGAGGGAGTCCGGATTCAGGCGGCCCAGTTGGGAAATCATTTCTTCGGTCATGCCGTCCGGGAGATATTCCTGCTCGGGGTCGCCGCTGAGGTTGTCGAAGGGAAGCACGGCGATCATCAGGCGCCCGCCTTCCACTTTGGGGCGCGGCCAGATGAGGTAAGCGGCCACGGCAGCAATAATCAACAAGATGCCGAGCGGCACGCCGACCGGGCGGCGCAAGCTCTTCACAGGATGGCGGACGAGTTCCTTGGTCTTGAGCGCCCTGCCCGAAGTGGCAGCGAGGGGTTCTTGCGGTGCGTGTGGAGTCTCCACGACGGCGGAAGGCGCAGGCGGAGCGTCGGCTGCGCTCGCCGCAGCCTCGGCAGAAGACTCCCGCTCGGCGGACTCAATTTCTTCGACGCCATTTTCTTCCGCCGCGGCGTCCTCGTTTTCGACAATCGCGCGGCGGCTGACCCACCAGGCCTCGAGCTCGGACTTGAAGGCGTAGACGCTGCCGAGTTTGTCGTGCACGTGACGGTGGACGGGCAGGCTTTCGCGCTTTTCCCAGCGCTGGACGGTGCGCACTTCGCGGCGCAAATAGGCGGCAATCTCCTTCCAGGATTCGAGGCGGTCATCCTGCGCGGAATCGGGCTTAGGCGGGGTGGAGTTGCTGCTCATCAGGACCTCAACGGGCCCTCAATGCTGCCCGATTGTACCCCTGGGCAGTAAACCATTCAATCCGTGTGAATTATTGAATTCGTAGTACTAGCGACAAAGTGCGACATCGAGGGTTTGACCAGCCATGACGCTTGCGCGCGCACCGAAAGATGTGCAATTGTTCCGCGGACAGTCGCAAGCGAGAGCAACCCCATGCAGGCCACCCCAACCCCCACATCGACGTTCGGCCTGGTCGAGCGGTTCAAGAGCGGAGACGAAGAAGCCTTTGCGCAGCTCTTCGAAAAATACCGCCGGAGACTGGCCGTGCTGGTTCACTACAAACTGAGTCCGGAATGGCGCGGCACGATGGAAGTGGACGACGTGCTGCAAGAGACGTTTTTCGCGGCGGCGCAGGACGCCGGCAGCTTTGTGTACCGCGCGCCGGGGAGCTTCCTGAGCTGGCTGGCGCGCATCGCCGAGCACATCATCATTGACGAGGCGCGGGCGCGGAACCGGCAGAAGCGTCGCGCGGAGGAACTGGTGCGCTTCCGCTCGGAGAGCAATCCCGCGGGGCCGGAGCCGGCGGACTCCAACACGCCCAGCCGTCTGCTGGCGCAGGAAGAGAGCGTGCGCGCGCTGCTGGGGCGGTTGAACACGCTGCCCGCGAATTACCGCGACGTGATCCTGCTTGCCAAGGTGGAAGGGCTGACCACGCAGGAAACGGCGGAGCGGCTGGGGAAAACGCGGGAGGCGGTGGCGGTGCTGCTGCACAGGGCCGTCGAGAAATTCAGAGAAGTGGCTAATGGCTAGAAAAGAACAGAACCAGAAGGCGGAGAGCGCCGAAGCGCGCGAAATGCGTCTGGCGCGGGAGCTGGCCGACTACCACGACCAGCGGGCCGGCGCGGAGACGGCTGCGGCGGACGCTCTCGGGCAGAAGCCCGCGAACGCGGAAGTGCGCTCGGGAATTGAGGCGCTGGACGAAATCGAACGCATGCTGGAACCGCCGCAGGCGACCCGGCGCGCGGTGAAGCGGGAAGCACTTCCCGAGCGGCTGTCGGGACACAAGATTCTGAGCGAGATCGGCGCGGGAGGAATGGGGCGCGTGCTGCTGGCGGTGGACGAACGGCTGGGGCGCAAGGTGGCCATCAAGACGCTGAACGCGCGCTTCCGGGAAAACGCGGAGTTGCGCACGCGGTTCATGCAGGAAGCGCGCGCCATGGCGCGCATCAGCCACCCCAACATCGTGCACATCTACAACCTGGGCGGCGAGGACGAGCAGCCGCACTTCGTCATGGAATATCTGGATGGCGTGCCGCTGACGGAAGCGGCGAAGGCTCTGACGCTGCGGCAGAAAGTCGAGTTGATGCACAAAGTGGTGGAAGCGGTGGAAGTCCTGCACCAGCGCCAGATTCTGCACCGCGACTTGAAGCCGGGAAACATCCTGGCCGGGCCGGACCTGGAGCCGAAGTTGCTGGATTTCGGACTGGCGCTGCAGGTGGACGACCTGGACCAGCGCGTGACCGCGGCCGGGGAAGTGCTCGGCACGCCGAACTATTTTTCGCCGGAACAGGCGCGGGCGGAAGAGCTCGATGTGCGCAGCGACGTCTTTGCGCTGGGCACCGTTTTCTACGAGCTGCTCACCGGCGCCTTGCCGTTTCGCGGCGAGACCTTTGGCGAGCAGGTGCAGCGCATCTGTGAGCAGGACCCCGTGCTGCCGCGGCGGCTGAATCCGGACGTGCCCGGCGACCTGCAAAACATCTGCTTGAAGGCGATGGAAAAGAAACCGGCGGAACGCTACGCGACGGCGCGGGAGATGGCCGACGACCTGGAACGCTACCTCGCGGGCGAGCCGGTGCTTGCGGCGCCGAGCTCGTACTCGCGGCTGATGGCGGGAAAGATCAGCCAGCACGTGCGCGAATTGGAAGGCTGGCGGCAGGACCGCATCCTTTCGGATTACGAATTCGACGGGCTGCGCAAGGGCTACGGGCGTCTGGTGGAAAAGGAAGACGCGTGGATCATGGAGGTGCGGAGGCTCTCACTGCCGCAGGTGAGCCTGTACCTGGGAGCGTGGGTGCTGGTGGTGGGCGCGGCGCTCATCTTTCTGTTCCGCTATCTGGGACTTTCCGGGGCGCTCCCGGTGCTGGTGGTGACGGCGGCCGCCGCGCCGACGGTGGCGGTGGGCATCCGCACCTGGAAAGAAGGACGCAAGCGCATTGCCATCGCCTACCTGCTGGCGTTTTGCCTTTTGTTGCCGGTGGGGCTGCTGGTGGCGATGGGCGAGTACGGGATCCTGGCGAAGCCGGCAAATGAAAAGTGGGAGTTTTTTTACGATCTGGGCAAACCGTTCAAGCCCATCACCAACGCGCAAATCTGGTGGGCGATGTTTCTTTCGCTGCCGACATACCTGTGGCTGCGGCGGTTTACGAAGTCCAGTGTGTTTTCACTGGTGTTTGCGGTGATGGGCATGCTGCTGTGGATGTTGACACTGGCGCGAATGGGGCTAAGAGAATTTGCGCCAGACGACCCCGGATGGTTCTACTACCGGCTGATTCCGCTGGCGCTGGCCTATTTTGCGGCGGGGACGATGATGGAGCGCAGGCAACACGTCGCGGACTCACGATACTTCTATCCCATCGCGGTAGCGGCCAGTATTGCGGCGATGAGCGGATTGGCCGGGCAGCACGAACCGTACGCGAATTGGCTGGGACGCACCGCGCCGTGGACCCACGGCCAGGTGGAGTATCTCTTCATCCTCAACGCGGGGATTTATTACACGCTGCACGGAATCAGCGAGCGCTTCCACACGCCACAAATGCGCACGGTGGCCAAAACCTTCCGATTCGTGGTGCCCGGGCACGTGCTGACTTCGCTGCTGTTGCTGGGGTTGGAGGCGACGAAGCACTGGGACGCGGAGCCGGCCAACGCGGCGTTCCGGACCGAAGCGCGGGTGCTGGAGTTCCTGCTGCCGCTGGCGGCGTGCTTATTTGTGTTCTGGAGCATTCCCAAGCAAATGAAAAATTATTTGGCTTCAGGGCTGCTGTTTCTGGCGATCGGAATTGTGCGATTACAACAGGACTTCTTCAAAGACCGCGCGGAGTGGCCCATCGTACTGCTTCTGGCGGGCACGGTGCTGATGTTCAGCGCGGCGAGATACCCGGCCATCAAGCTGGTGGTGCGGCGATGGCTACGGCAGCGATAAACCCGCAGATTACGCAGTGATCTACTCAGACTGAAATCCACATACAAAAAAAGCGCTGAATAAAGTGAGCGGCAATAGCCCTCACTGGAGGCAGCGATGTGGGTGCTGGTGCGAGTAACGGTGCACGCCGGGTGGGAGCCGCCGGTGCGGCGGCTGACCCGAAAGCTGTTGAGCGCACGACCTTTGCCGCAGAAGTGCCGCGTGCGCGCTTTTGCGCAGGGGCGCGACAAAGTACGACATGGTGCGGCTGTCCAGCCTTGTCGCTTGCATGTCGTTTGGAGAAAAGCCTAGCGTGCGCAACATCAGAGCAGAAATCGGTCGGACATGGGAAGCAGCGCAAGACAAGAGGACAAGATGAAAACGCAAAGCAAAAAAGAAATCGCCAAGCGAATGCTGGTGCTGCTGCTGTTCGTCGTATTCGGTTTCTGTGTGCCCGGCTACGCCGCCACGAAAGGGACACCCGTTGCGGCAAGGAGAGAATCATGAAATTTGCGAACGCAATGAGATGGCTGACGGCCGGCGTGCTGATCGCGTCGCTTCCGGAGAATTGAGCGAGGAGATTCCATGCAGAAGTCCGAAGGGCTGGCCAAAGCAGCAGCGGTGATAGCCGTCGTGGCCGCGCTGGCAACGATTTTGGCGGTGAACGTGAACCCGCCGGTGATTAAGAAGGAACGCCGCACAAGCGTGAGCGAGAACAGGGTCCAAGGAATTCCTGTGCCGGCAGCTACTCCCCAGGGTGGGGTGGGCGTGGCGCAGGAACGGGGCACGGCAGTCGAGCGCAGGGAGGCCCTCGGCAGCCGTGCCCCAGTCCATTCAGCCGGAGCGAAACCGTAGGAGGGAATCATGCGAGTCATGATGGTGGTCAACCTGGCGTTGTTTCTGGTGCTGCTGCTGTTCGGCGTGAGCGTGTTCACGCCGCGCAACGGCGCGGTGCGGCTCCCGAAGTTTGGAACTCACGGCAACGGAGCGCGCCATCTCCTGATGCTTTTCTTGATTTGCCTGCTGGCGGGCGGGACGGCGCAGGCCGCGCAGGAGCTCGCGCAAGCAGCTCCGCCGCCGGCCGCGCCACGCGCGGAGGCGGCACCTGCTCCGCTGACCAACGCGGAAATCCTCGAAATGGTGAAGGCGGGCTTCGCCGAAGAGACCATTTTGAAATCCATCCAGTTGAGCGAAACGCGGTTTGATACCAGCGTGGCCGCGCTAGTGGAACTGAAGAACGCGGGCGCGAGCGAAAGAGTCATCCAGGCCATGCTCAGCCCGAAAGCGGCGAAGGCAGAGGAAAAACCCGCCCCGACGAAGAACCCACTAGTGCCTGACGATGTGGGAATTTTCTACATCAAGAATGCGCAACTGGTGGAGATGCGGCCGGAGCTGGTGGGCTGGCGCAGCGGCGGCGTAGGCAAAGCGCTCCTGCTGGGCACCAAGGGACACATCAACGGAGCGCTGAAAGGGCCGCTGAGCCAAAACATCGTGGCCACGCCGGTGGAGTTCATCATCCGCTGCCCGGAGCAGCTGGAGATCGAGGAGTACCAGTTGCTGCGGCTGGATGTGAAGCCGGACCGGCGAGAGTTCCGCGCGCTCACCGGCGGGTTCATGCATTCGTCGAGCGGTCTGGACAAAAACGCGGTGCAGTTCAAGTTCGAGAAAATCGCGCCGCGGGTGTACCGCGTGACGCTGGGCAACCTGCCCAAAGGCGAATACGGATTTCTGCCACCGGGCGGGCAGTTTGGGGCCATGGGCGGCGGGGCCAGCGGGGCCATGATCATGCAGGGTTCGGCGTCGTCGGGAAAAATTTATACGTTCCGAGTGATCGAGTAGAGGAGAGCGGGAGGTGCATATGGCCACCGTGATTGAGTTCGGGTTACTGGCGGTGCTGGCGTTTCTGAGCATAGCGACGCAGCTGAACAGCTACAGCGGCAGGCGGCGGTTCTAACGCCGCGGCGACACGTGCAAGGAGACGACCATGAGAGAACACGATAAGAAGAAATGTACGCAGAGAGCGCGATTCGCGGCGGCGACGCTGTTGCTCGCGCTGGGGCTCTCGGGGTGCTCCATCAAGAAAATGGCAGTGAACAAGATTGGAGACTCCCTGGCGTCCGGCGGCAGCACCTTCGCGGCCGACGAGGACCCCGAACTGGTGCGCGAGGCGGTGCCCTTCAGCCTGAAGCTGATGGAAAGCCTGCTCGAACAAAGTCCGAAGCATCAGGGGCTGCTGACCGCGGCGGCCAGCGGGTTCACGCAATACAGCTACGCCTTTGTGCAGCAGGACGCCGACGAAATGGAAGACCGCGATTTCGCGAAGGCGCAGGAGATGCGCGCGCGTTCGAAGAAACTTTTTCTCCGCGCCCGGGACTACGGCTTGCGCGGCCTGGAGGTAAAGCACAAGGGCTTTTCGCAGATGCTGCGCGAGGACCCCAAACGCGCTTTGCGCAAGATGACGGCGAAGGATGTGCCGCTGCTTTACTGGACGGCGGCGGCGTGGGGCGCGGCCATTTCGCTTTCGAAAGACACTCCGGACCTGGTGGCGGATCAACTGCAAGTGGAAGCGCTGATCGACCGCGCGTTGGAGCTGGACGAGAAATACAGCGACGGCGCCATCCACGGCTTCCTGATTAATTACGAAGGCGCGCGGCAGGGCGCGGAGGGCGACGCGGCGGCGCGCTCGCTGCGGCACTTCGAGCGCGTGGTCGAGCTGACCGGAGGAAAACTGGCGGCGCCGTTTGTGGCCCGCGCGGAAAACATCTCCGTGCAGAAACAGAACCGCGCGGAGTTTGAGCAGCTCCTGCGGAAGGCGCTGGCCATCGACCCGAACGAGAAGCCGGAATGGCGTCTGCAGAACCTGATCGTGCAGCGGCGAGCGCGATGGCTGCTGGCGCGGACGGATGAATTGTTTGCGGAATGAGAAGCAGGGGCAGTAAAGGGCAGAGACGAGGTGCGGAGATGAGCGGCGGGAAGAAACGATGGAGAGGGATGGCGCTGGTGGCGGCGGCAATGTTGTTGACGGCGCAAGCGGCGGGAGCGCAGGCCAAAGTGAAGCTGGGGACGCTGGTGCCGCGCGGCACGTCGTACCACCAGATTTTGCAAGCGATGGGCGAACAGTGGCGGCAAGCACCGGGAGGCGGCGTGCGGCTGACCATCTACACCGACGGCACGATGGGCAGCGAAGCGGACATGGTGCGGCGCATGCGCGTGGGGCAACTCCAAGCGGCGACGCTGACCGTGGCGGGGCTGGCGGAAATTGAGCCTTCGGTGAGCGCGCTGCAGAAGATGCCCATGATGTTCCGGACGCTCGAGGAAGTGGACCACGTGCGGGGCATGCTGGAGGAAAAACTCAGCCAGCGGATGCTGGACAAGGGGTTCGTCGTGCTGTTCTGGGGCGACACGGGCTGGGTGCGATTTTTTTCGAAGCGGCCGGCGCGCGTGCCCAACGATTTCCGACGCATGAAGGTTTTTGTCAGCGCGGGAGACAACGAGCAGGTGGACATCATGAAAGACGCGGGGTTCAACCCGGTGCCGCTGGAGTGGACGGACGCGCTGACGGCGTTGAAGACGGGGATGATTGATGCCGTGCCGGTGATCCCCTACTACTCGCTGGCCGGGCAGTTCTACACGGAAGCGAAGTACATGGTGGAAGTGAACTGGGTGCCGCTGGTGGGCGCGACGATCGTCACCCGTCCGGTGTGGGACTCGCTGGCGCCGGAAACGCGCGAGGCCCTACGCAAAGCGGCGCTCGAAGCGGGAACGCAGTTTCGCGCGCGCGGCCGCGCGGAAAGCAACGAAGCGGTCGAAGCCATGAAAAAGCGCGGGCTAGTGGTGCAGGCGATGTCGCCGGAAATGGAAACGGAGTGGCGAAAAATGGCCGAGGGACTTTATCCGAGAATCCGCGGACGCATGGTGCCGGCGGAGTGGTTCGACGAAGTGCGAAAGCTGTTGAACGAGTATCGCAGCGAGCGAGCGGGGAAATAAGGAATCGAAGAACTGTGGCAGTGAGGAAATGAAACCATGAGTACGAGCGTAATGCGGGCGGAGATGGACGCGATGGCGGCGGTGGGGCCGCGGGCGAACGGGCGCGGGCGGCTGGCGGGGATGGAAGACGTGGCCATCACCGCGGCACTGGGAGCGCTGGTGGCGCTGCCGTTGGCGGAAATCGTCCTGCGCAAGACGATTCATGAGGGCATCTTCGGCTCGAACGCCATCGTGCAGCACTTGACGCTGTTGGTGGGCATGATCGGCGGGGCCATCGCCGCGCGGGAAAACCGGCTGCTGGCGCTTTCGACGCTGGGCGGAAACCTGCCGGAGCGGATGAAGCCGGCGGCGCGCGTGTTTACCGGAGCAGTGGCGGCGACGATTGCGGCATTCCTGTGTGTGGCCGCCGCGCAGTTTGTGTTGATCGAGCGGCCGGCGTCGCGCACGCTGGCCTACGGCGTGCCGGTGTGGATGATTCAACTGGCGCTGCCCGTGGGATTCGCGCTGATCACGCTGCGCCTGCTGCGGCACGCCGCGCCGAGCTGGACGGGGCGTCTGACGGCGGTGGCGTTGGCGTGCGTGATGGTGTGGGTGTGCGCGGGATCGCCGCTGGGCGCGGGGCGCCTGGTGGTGCCAGCGCTGGTGGTGCTGCTGGGAGCGAGCGTGCTGGGCGCGCCGGCGTTCGTCACGCTGGGCGGCGTGGCGCTGATTTTGTTTTGGGGAATGCACGAGCCCATCGCGTCCATTCCGGTGGACCACTACCGTCTGGTGACCAACCCGTCGCTGCCGACGATTCCGCTGTTCACGCTGGCGGGATATTTTCTGGCGGAGGGCGGAGCGTCGCGGCGGCTGATCCGCGTGTTCCAGGCGTTGGTGGGACGCATGCGCGGCGGACCGGCGCTAGTGACGGCGCTGGTGTGTGCGTTCTTTACGTCGTTCACCGGCGGGTCGGGCGTGACGATTCTCGCGCTCGGCGGGCTGCTGATGCCCATTCTGCTCGCCGCAAAATACTCGGAAAAAGATGCGCTGGGATTACTGACCGGCACGGGTTCACTGGGGCTGCTCTTTCCGCCGTGCCTGCCGCTGATTCTCTACGCCATCATCGCGCAGATCCCCATCGAAAAGATTTTTCTAGGCGCGCTGGGACCGGGAATTTTGATGCTCGCAGCCGCCGCGGCGTGGGGCGCGAGCCGCGGGCCGCGTGTGGACGTGGCGAAACAGCCGTTCATGTGGAAAGAAGCGCGGGCGGCGCTGTGGGCGGCGAAGTGGGAACTGTTGCTGCCGGTAGTGGCGTTAGTAGGATTGTTCGGCGGGTTTGCCACGCCAGTGGAGGCGGCAGCGCTGACGGCGCTCTATGCATTTTTCATTGAGACGGTGGTGTACCGCGATCTGAAAATGAAGCAGGACGTGCCGCGGGTAATGAGCGAATGCGGGCTGCTGGTTGGCGGCGTGCTGCTGATTTTGGGCGTGGCGCTGGGGTTCACCAACTACCTGGTGGACGCGGAAGTGACGGCGCGGGTCGTGGAGTGGACGACACAGACAATCCGCTCGCCGCTGGCATTTCTGCTGGTGCTGAATCTGTTTCTGCTGGTGGTGGGCTGCCTGATGGACATCTATTCAGCGATTGTGATTCAGGTGCCGCTGCTGGTGCCGCTGGGAATGGCGTACGGGATTGATCCGGTACACCTGGGAATTATTTTTCTGGCGAACCTCGAGCTGGGCTACCTGACGCCGCCCGTGGGACTGAACTTGTTCATGTCGTCGTACCGCTTCGGCAAGCCGGTGCCGGAAGTGCTGCGGAGCGTGCTGCCGATCATCGTCGTGCTTTCCATCGGCGTGCTGCTGATTACCTACGTGCCGGCACTGACGCTGACCCTGCCGCGCTGGTTTGGGCACGGGCCGTAAATAAGACAGGGATCAAGGATGAAATCGGAAGAAGTGAGAATTGCAAAAGGAGGGCCGAACATGAGGACGAGGGCTTCGGTGTTGGAGGCGCTGGTGATCATTTTCGGCCTGTGGACAACGGGAGTGCAAGCGCAGGGCAGCAAGAACGCTCCGCGCGATTATTACCGCGGCGAAGCGTACTTCGGCATTTCCTATGCACGATTGAGCCTGCGAGGTTTCGACACGCGCCAGCATTCTGTGGGCTGGGGCGCCAGCGTGACGCGAAACTTCAACCGGCATTTCGGTGTCACGGCGGATTTCGGCGGGCAGTACAACCCTCAATGCCCGGAGAACGACGTGCAGTGTTTCGTCGAACTGCTGCGCGCGACGGAGATCCACAATTATAGTTCGCACCAGTTCATGGTTGGCCCTCGGGTGAACATCCCCGGCGAGCGGTTCAGTGGGTTTGTGCACGCGCTGTTCGGCGGCGTGCGCACGCACGCGTCGGTGCTGACCCTGGCGACAGGCGTGAAGCGGGAGATTTCTCCCGGTCCGAGGTTTGCCATGGGCTACGGAGGCGGAATGGATTGGAACTTCTCGGACCGGTTCGCGGTGCGGCTGTTTCAGGTGGACTACATTCCGGTGAAAGAAAGTCCCAAGTGGCGGCACAACATGCGGCTGCAGTTCGGCGTCGTACTGCGGTTTGGAAAATAAAATAAGGACGCTGAACTGCGTCAGTTGGCGGAGCGTGCGTCGATGTTTTCGAGCGCCGCGGAGAGTTGCTCGGCGTCGGTGATGGGCGGCAGGCAAGAGGCGTTCACGCAGACGAGGGCTTGCGCAACATCGGCGCGCAGATGGGGAATGGTCTGCTGGAGCGCAGGCACCAGCACACCGGCGGCAATCTGCTCGGGCGTCACGCGCAGCACGGCTTTGCCGAAGCGGTACGTGGCGGCGGCGGTGTCTTCCAGTTTTCTTGCGATGGGATCGCCGGCCGCTCCGGTAACAACGATCTGCATGGGGTGGCGGGCGTGCAGCAGCGCAGCCAGGCCGAAGCTCGCAGCGAACAGCCCGAACTGCGGCACGACCCCGGCGAACGTTTCCAGCGTCCACAGCGCGCGTTCGTTGTAGAGCGCGTTGCCAGTGTAGCCGTGGAGGCGTCCGAGCACGATGGCGGCGATGGAGTTGGCGCCGGGCGTGGGCGAATCCTGCAGCGGCTTGCGGCGGACATCGAGGCCGCCGAGCGGAGCGGCGTCGCGTGAGCGGTCGAAGAAGCCGCTTTTTTCACCATCCCAGAATTTTTCCAGCGTCAAATTCATGGCGCGCTCGGCGAAGTCGAAGTAGCGGCGGTCGAGCGTGGTTTCATAGGCGTCGAGCAGCGCGGCAACGGCGAAGACCTGGTCGTCGAGCACGCCGTCGAGCCGGGGGCCACCAAGACGATGCGCGAAACCTTTGGCGTCGTCCCACGCTTCGGTGAGCAGGAGGTCCAGGGTCTTCAGCGCGAATTTGCGGCAATCATCTCTTTTCAGGATGCGCGAGGCTTCGAGGTACGCCGAAACAAACATGGCGTTCCAGCCGGTGTAGAGCGTGGTGTCCACGAAAGGCGTGGGGCGGCCGGAGCGCGCGGCCAGCAGTTTTCCGCGGGCGCTGGCCAGCAGCAGGCGGACGTCGGATTCCATTTTGCCGAGTTGTTGCGCAACTTCGGCGGTCGAGCGCGCGACCCACAGAACATTTTTGGCCGGGTTATGGTGCATCTCGCCTTGCGCCTGCACGTCGTGGTACAGCTCGATGGCGCGGGCTTCCTGCGGCGGCAACACGCGGTTCACTTCGTCCTGCGTCCAGGTGAAGTAGTCGCCGTCGTCGTCGAGCGACACGTCGGCGTCCTGGCTGGTGTAGAAGCCGCCGCGGGATTGGTCGCTCAGAACTTCATTCACCCAGCCGATGATGCCCTCGGCGGTCTCGCGAAAGAACGCATCCTGCGTCACCTGCCAGGCGTGCAGATAATTCTTCAGCAGCTCGGAATTGTCGTAGGACATTTTTTCGAAGTGCGGCACGAGCCACTGCTCGTCCACGGAGTAACGGTGGAAGCCGCCGGCAAGCTGATCGTACACGCCGCCCTGCGCCATTTTCTGCAGCGTGGTTTCCACAACCGTGCGCAGGTGCGGCTCGCGAGTGGCCTGATAGCGCTCAAGCAGAAGATCGAGCGCCGCGGGATGCGGGAACTTGGGCGCGCGTCCGAAGCCGCCGTTGCGCAAGTCGAAGCTGCGCACGATGGCGTCCACCATGTCGTCCACCAGGCGCGCATCAACTTTTGCTCTTGCGTCAGAGAACGTCTCCGCTTTGGCCACGGCTTCGGCAAGCGCGGCGGCTGATTCATTCACTTTTTCGCGCTGTGAGCGGTAAGCGTCGGCGATGGTGACGAGAATGCGGCGAAAACCCGGGCGGCCCATGGCGTCTTCCGGCGGAAAATAGGTGCCGCCAAAAAACGGCTTGCCGTCAGCGGTGAGAAATCCGGTGAGCGGCCAGCCGCCCTGTCCGGAAATGGCGGAGATGGCCGACTGGTAGCGGGCGTCGACGTCAGGGCGCTCGTCGCGGTCCACTTTGACGGCGACGAATTCGCGGTTGATGATGGCGGCGATTTCCGGGTTTTCGTAGCTCTCGCGGTCAATCACGTGGCACCAGTGGCACCACACCGCGCCGATGTCGAGCAGGATGGGTTTGTCTTCCGCGCGAGCGCGGGCGAACGCGGCATCGCCCCATTCATGCCAATCAATCGGCTGATGAGAAGCGGAGCGGAGATAGGAACTGGCGGAGGAGGCGAGGCGATTGGGTTTTGATTCCGGCAAAACGATCCTTTCAATGAAGAGCGAAGTTTGAAAAACGGACGCAGCCAAAGCCCGCCCAGGCAAAGCTACTGTATGGAGCTGGGGCCACGGTCGCGCGGGTCGAGCGGCTTGCGGCCGGTAAAGCCCTCGTCCTGGCGATGGTAAAAGCGAATACGGTCTTCGCCGAGCTTCCAGCAGTAATACACTTCCTCGTCGTTGAGTACGGCGGGGAAATCGAGCAGGCCGGCGTCGAGGTCCTTCACCACGCAGCCCGTGGACTCAATGCGGTCCAGCGCGTCGCGAACCGATTCGGCCAGGCGATCATGCTCCAGGCGCTGCGCCACCGCGCGGCGATACGGCGGAATCGAGCCGCCCAGCAGTTGAATGCCGCTGGAAATCCCCGCGAGCGATTCGGCCAGGTCGCTGAGTTTGCGGCGGCCCTCCATGGCTTCGATGAGGAAAGGTTCGACCTCGAGGCGCGTGCGCTCGGCCTCGGTGAGAGAAAAAAGTTTTGGTTCGTCGCGTTCGTCAGACATGAATAGTTGTCAATTTTCAGTGATCAGTCATCAGAAAACAGCTACACAAGGCTTAACATGCGCTCGAGCGCGACGCGGGCCCACTGCTTGGTTTTCTCGTCCACAACAATTTGATTGACCACGCGGCTTTCCACCAGGTTCTCCAGCGTCCAGAGCAGATGCTGCGGCGAGATGCGGAACATCGTAGTACAGACGCAGACATTGGGGTCGAGCGATTGCACTGTGCGGTCCGGCAATTCCTTGCTCAGGCGATTCACCAGGTGAATCTCCGTGCCGACGACCCATTTCGAGCCGGGCTCCGCGGCGCGAATGATTTTGGCGATCTGCTCCGTGGAGCCAATCATGTCCGCCTTCTGCACGACTTCGAAGCGGCACTCGGGATGGACGATCACCTGGACGCCGGGAATTTCGCGGCGCACGCGGTCCACGTGCTCCGGCAAAAAGCGCTGGTGCACGGAGCAGTAGCCCTTCCACAAGATCATTTTCGCGTTGCGCAACTGCTCGGGCGTGTTGCCGCCCAATTCGCGGAAGGGATCCCAGACGACCATCTGTTCAAGCGGGATGCCCATGCGGAAAGCGGTGTTGCGGCCGAGATGCTCGTCGGGGAGGAACAGCACGCGCTCGCCGTGCTCGAACGCAAAGCGGATCACCGCAGCGGCATTCGAGCTGGTGCACACCGCGCCGCCGCGCTCGCCGGTGAAACCCTTAATGGCGGCGGTGGAATTCATGTAGGTAACCGGAATCACCTGCAGGCCGCCAACGGACTCCAATTCGTCCCAGCACGTTTCCACCTGGCCGATGTCCGCCATGTCCGCCATGGAGCAGCCGGCGTTGAGGTCGGGAAGAATAGTGACCTGACCGGCGCGGGAAAGAATGTCCGCGGATTCAGCCATGAAATGCACGCCGCAAAAGACGATGTACTTCGCGTCAGTGGACGCGGCCTGCTGGGAGAGTTTCAGGGAGTCGCCGCGGAAGTCGGCGAACTTGACCACTTCGTCGCGCTGGTAATGATGGCCGAGGATGACGAGGGCCTTACCGAGACGCGCTTTGGCGGCGGCGATGCGGGCGTCGAGCGTGTTGTCGGGAACGAGCAGGTAGCTGTCAAAATCGCAGCCCACGCCCTTCTCGACTTCCGGCACGCGGATGGTGGCCGGCTGATCGGATGGCAAGTGCGTCTTCGTGATGTCAACCAACGCTTTCATCTGTGGCCCTTATTCCTCGAACAGTGCTCCAGATAATTATCGGCCTAAAAGACGGGCGCAGCAATCCCGAACCCCGATCCCGAGGCATCGGGACTCGGGATCGCTCTTACAAGACCCTTACCCGCCGATGAAAACCATGGTGCGGGAGGGCGGCACAAAATCGGGCTCGTTGATGCGATGGCCTTCCTCTTTTTCGTTGACCACGTCGCGGATGTAGCCGGCGATGTCCTGGTCGGTGTGGCCGTTGCGCACCATGTAGCGCAAATCGTGGTCGTCTTTGCTGAACAGGCACGTGCGCAGCTTGCCGTCGGCGGTGATGCGGATGCGCGAACAGAAGCCGCAAAAGGGCTGTGTCACGGAAGCAATCAGACCAATCTCTCCGCGCCCGTCGGCGAAGCGGAACTTGCGCGCCGTCTCGCTGTGCTCGTGGGGGAGCGGTTCGAGCTTCCACTTTCTTTGGATGCGCTCGAGGACTTCCGCGGCGGGCACGACGAGATCGCGCGTCCAGTGGCGGTCGGCGTCCAGCGGCATGAACTCGATGAAGCGCATGACAAGGTCGCGCTCGCGGGCGAATGCGGCAAAGGCTTCCACTTCGTCATCGTTCAGCCCGCGTACGAGCACGGCATTGATCTTCACCGGACGTAGCAGCGAATTCTGCGCGCGGTCGATGCCGGCCATCACCTTGCTGAAGGACTGCGTGCGCGTGATTTTTTCGAATTTGGCCGGGTCGAGCGAATCGAGGCTGATGTTGATGCGGTTCATGCCCGCGGCAATGAGGCGGTCGCAACGGTCGGCGAGCAGATGGCCGTTGGTGGTCATGGAAAGATCGCGCACCCCGAGCGATTTCAGACGGGCCATGAAATCTTCGACGCCGGGTCGCACCAGCGGCTCGCCGCCGGTGACGCGAACCTTTTGAATGCCGAGGCCGATGAGAATACGCCCGATGCGCTCGAGCTCCGGCCAGGAAAGCAGCTCGTGATCCGGCTTGTGGTTTTCCGGGTCGGCGGAACGGCAGTAGACGCAGCGGAAATTGCATTTATCCGTCACCGAGATGCGCAGGTCGGTGATGCGGCGGCCGAATTGGTCGGTCAAAGGCATGGTAAGTCACGCTACTAAAACAAAAGCGCCCAAAACCGTGATTGGATTTGGGCGATGCCTCCGGCCCCCAAACGTCGGGGCGGCGGGGCTTCTCCTTTCCAAGCACGGGAGGTGCAGGCGTTTCCACCTGAACCCTCAGTCGCATGTGCGACATCGCCCCCAGCCCATGGGATTTCTCTCCGCGAGGTGCCGGGGGTCGGAGAAATCAGCTTCAATCTTACGCCGATGGATTCCTGTGAGCAAGCGCAACAGAAAGCCCTACAAATGTCTTGATTGAGGGATTCGATTCGATAGAATTCGCCCGTGCCTACAGTTCTCAGAACTGGCCCGTACCGATTTTATTTCTATAGCCACGAGCCCAATGAGCCTGCGCACATCCATGTGGATCGAGAGAGGCTTTCGGCGAAGTTTTGGCTGGAACCGGTAGCACTTGCGCGCAATCTCGGATTTGCATCAAGCGAACTTGGGAAGATACAGGCTATAATCGAGGAACAGCAAGTTCAGTTTGTGGAGGCTTGGAATGGGTATTTTGGCATTAGCGGCTGACGAGCGCGTGGCTGCGGTGGAGTTCACGCAAGATGCTCTGAGTGTGTCGCTGATGGATGGACGCACGATCAGCGTGCCGCTGGTGTGGTTTCCCAAGCTCCTGAAAGCTTCAACAGCACAACGCAAGAATTGGCAAATCTGCGGCGGTGGATACGGAATTCAATGGCCGGATTTGGACGAAGACCTGAGCACCGAAGGCTTACTGCGCGGCGCCCCTGCACCCCGTAATTCAGTGAAGAAATAACACCCCCACAATCTGCCATCTGCTACCCGCCACCTGCCTTTATGGTAGAGTTTCGCGGCGATGCGAATCTTTGTGCTGGGAGCCGGGGCGACGGGGTCGCTGCTGGCGCAATTGCTGGCGCGGCAGGGGCACACCGTGGTGTGCGGAGACCGCGACCCGGAGCGCGCGCGGCGGTTTCTCGGAAAGAAATCCGCCATTCCCGTGATGGAAGTGAATGCGCGTAACCTGTGGGGCATCGTGAAGGCCGCTCGGCGAAGCCAACTGCTGGTGAACGCGTCGCCGGCGGTGTTTAACGAAATCGTCCTGCGCGCGGCGCTGCGCCTGCGCTGCCACTACCTGGACATGAGCGCGCACCTGACGCGCAATCCGTTCAAGGCGGAACAACTCCGCTATGCGAAGCGCTTCGAGGCCAAAAACCGTGCGGCGGTAATCAATGCGGGCGTGGCACCGGGACTGACCAACCTGCTCGTGGCGCGCAGCGCGGAAATGCTTGACGCGGTCGAAGCCGTGCACATCCGGCTCTACGAAAGCACCGAAGGCGACGACCCGATTTCACAGTGGTCGGCGGAAGCGTCGTTCGACGAAGCCACCTCGCGGCCGCGAGTGTACCGCGCGGGGCGATTCCATCTCGGCAAACGGTTCGACGAGCGCGAAGTGTTTCGCTTTCCACCGCCGGTGGGTGAAGCCGGCGTGGTGTTGGCGGCGCAGGACGAAGTTGGCACGCTGCCGCACTTCATTCCCATGCGCGAGATGGACGTGAAAATCGGCGGAAACGAAATCGACCGGCTGCGGCGATGGTACAAGCAGGGCAAACTCTCCAAGTCGCGTGGGCTGGTGACGAAACGCTTTCCGCGTACGCCGACGCCAAGGCTGGTGGCGCGCATGATCCGCCGGGGCGTGCTGCAAAATGCGCGGTTCGCGGCGGCGGTGCTGGTGCGCGGAGTGAAAAAAGAGCAGCCGGTGCTTATCCGATGGGACGCGGAGTTTCCGTCGCTGTACCAGATCCGCCGGCGCGGGATGGCCTCGACGCCCGTGGCGTGGGCCACAGCGCACCTGGCAGCGCTCTTTGTGAAACATTTTCCGCGGGAGGAGGCGGGCGTGTTTCCTCCGGAAGCGCTGCCGGCGGAAATCCGGCAGAAGATTCTGGCGGACGCGAAGTCGCGGGAAATGCGCATCGCGATGAAGGTGACCAAGCTAAAGAAATCTGAAGAAGGCGAGGAGTTTTGACCGGTGCGGGTGTAGGTAACGAAAAGACGTAAGGCCCAGTGCAAGCACACAGTCCCGCCGCGCCAAGCGGGAGTCCTGCCATGACGGAAATTCCAGAAAGAAAACCACGCGGGATGCTGGTGTATCCGCGGAGCGCGTGGCGAAAACTATTTATGAAAATGCCGCTCTATTACTGGCGAATGGGGCTGGGGCCAGTTCTGCAACGGTGGTTTCTGGTGCTCACGACGACGGGACGCAAAAGCGGGCAACCGCGCCACACCATGCTGGAATTCTCGGTGATGGACGGCAAGACGTTTCTCGGCAGCGGATGGGGCGAGCGGCCCGACTGGTGTCAAAACATTGCCGCGGACCCGCGGGTGACGATCCAGTCGAGCAGCGGTACCCAGAGCGCGATGGCACGGCGCGTAACGTCGGATGAAGAAATGGCGCGGCTCTATCACGTCGCGAAGGCCCGGAAGAGCCCGGTGTGGAAGGAATACCTCGCGTCGCTGGGGATAGAAGATACGGTTGAGGATTATGTGGCGAAAAAAGAGCGCCTGGTAATTTTTCGGTTAGATCCCACGAGTGAGAAAACGCCCGCGCTCATGAAAACGGATTTAGTGTGGGTGTGGGGAGTAGTTTTGTTGGTGGCATGGTTCGCGTGGTGGTTATTGAGCAGGATGTAGAGCAAGAGCGTTGGAAGTTTGGAAAGTTAGAAAGTACGAGGGGCGGGGCTAAAGCCCGCCCCTGCAAAGTGCCGCTGTGAACAAGGTGCCGGACAGGCTAGAAAGCCTGTCCTACGATTTCAGTCGGCGGTAGCGGACTTTTTTGCCTGGCCGGAGAAATGGATCGTGATGCGGAAGCCGTTGGTGCCGCTATAGGCGTACTTCTGGCCATGGCCCTCGTAGTAGTGGCGCTTGTTCCGCCACATCTGGAAACCGTCGTTGGACTGTGCACCCCAATACTTCAGATTTTTGATGACTACTTCCTGCTTGGGGTCATTGTTGTTGGCGGAGAAGCGTTCGAGGATGACTTCGCCTTTGCCGTTGCCGAGCTTGGCGTGAGCGGTATCGCCTTTCACTTCCCACGTGATGGGAATGGTGTCCACTCCCTTGATGTCCCACTTCATTGGATAGAGCTGGAGCAGGATGTCGGTCATGGCGGTCTGCTGTTCCTTGTTGACCGACGGATCAAAGTTGACGACCAGCCAATCGGCTTTGCCCTTGGGCCACTCAGCGCCGAGGTCGCCGGCCAGCCAGACCTTCACGCCGTCGAGCTTGGTGGCTTTGTAGTGACCCTTGTCCACGATGAGCACGTTGTTGAACTTGCAGAAGTGTTGCCCATTGTGCTCGGTGCCCTTGCCGAAGTAGCAGGGGCAGAACTGGTCGCAACTGCAAGCTTCGATGTAATTCGCGGTGATTTCGAAGTCGGGTTTGGCGGCCGGAGCGGCCTTCTTGGAGCCGGCCGGTTTGCCGTACTGGGCCAAAGAGACCCCCGCGACAAGACAAAAACAAAGAACCATCCAGAACGCACGACGCATGGTTACCTCCGAAGTCGTCAGCCTTGGAATCACTTTAGAATCGTTCGCATGGGCTGGATGGGCGGATTGTACCCCGGGCGAGGGTGGGAGGCAAGAGCCAGAGTTGCGGGGCTAAAGCACGCCCCATCACTGGCTACGAGTGCTCGGCGGAGAGGAACATGGGGGAATTGAGCTTGCCGGAATAAAGCGGACGGAAGCGTTTGCGACTATAGAGGCGCTCGACGTCCACTCTGCGCGGGCCGGCCTTGGGGTCGGGGAGCGGGGCGTGCGTGTACTTGCCGTCCTGGATGGCCACCATCCGGCCGGACACGCCGTCGCGGACGAGGTCCATGGCGATGTTGGCGAAGGTAATGGCCACCATGTGGTCGAGAGAATCCGCTTCGCCGCTGCGCAGATCGTAGGTGAGGTCACTGGACATGGTGTCTTCGCCGGTGCGCATTTTGATTTCTTCGGCGAGCGCGTGGCCGACGTCCGCTTTCTTTTTGTGGCCGTAAGCGTCGGATTCGCCGAACTCGGCGAGCTTCTGCCCCTTCCAAACGGCCCCCTCCGAAGCAATGACGAAGGAATAGCTGCTGGGGTTATTGCGCTTGTCTTCGATGAGCAATGCGACGAGGGCGTCCAGATCGAATTCCACTTCGGGGAGTACGCAGCGCGCGGAGGTGACGAAGGCGGCGTACAGCGCCGTAAAGCCGGAGTCCCGGCCAAAAATGCGGAAGACGCCGATGCGCTCGTGCGAGCCCATGGTGCTGCGCTGGCGGTTGATCAGTTCTTTGGCCCGCGTGATGGCCGTGGAGAAGCCGATGCAATATTCGGTGCCGTGGACGTCGTTGTCCATCGTCTTGGGCACGGCGATGAGCGGGACGCCCTTGGCGGAAAGAACCTGCGCGTAGCTGAGCGTGTCGTCGCCGCCGATGGGGATCAGGTAGTCCAGACCGAGGCGGGCGATATTGTCGAGCACGATGGGAGTGAAGTCGAAGTAGTTTTCGTCCACGCGAAGTTTTTCCAGTTGCGCCGCTGCCACGTGCGCGGGCGTTTTCCCCTGTTTGATGCGGATGGGATTGGTGCGCGAAGTGTGCAACACGGTGCCGCCGGAACGGTCAATGCCGCGCGTGTTGAGGCGATCGAGCGGGCGCAGATAAAAGGCGTCGAGGTCGGCGCCGGGCTTCATGTGCGTCAGGCCCTCCCAGCCGCGGCGAATGCCGACGACCTCGAAGCCGAGCTCGGTGGACTTGTACACCACGGACTTGATGACGGAATTGAGGCCGGGGACATCGCCGCCCCCGGTAAGAATGCCGATGCGGCGGACCTTGGACATGTGCGAAACCTCAGCAGGCGCAACTGTTCATTGTAGCAGACGGTGTCCGGTGCGGGGTTTTGGGTGAAGCGAAAACAGTAGTCAGAAAAGCGATGAACTACTTGGCTGGCTCGTCCTGCTCGGGGACGCCGAGGGCCTGGATCTGAATGGAACGCTCGCGGGGGCCGTCGAGCTCGGCGAGGATCACCGATTGCCAGCCGCCCAACGCGAGCTGGCCGTTGCGCACGGGCAGCGAAAGCGTGTGGCCCAGCAGCATGGCGCGGAGATGCGAGTCGGCGTTCTTGCGTTCGCACTCGGAAAGTTTTGGGTCGTTGTGGCGCCAGTAGTCGAAGCGGCTGACGATTTTTTCGAGGAAGGACTTCATGTCATCGAGCAGGGCCTGCTGAAATTCGTTGATGAACAGCGCGGTGGTGGTGTGCAGGGATTGCACGATGAGGAAGCCGGCCTTGAGGCCGTTCTTCTTGATCAGGTCGTTCAGGTCGCGGGTGATGTTGATGAGCTCAAGGCGCTCGCGGGTGGTGTACATCAGCGTTTCGAGGACGAGCTGGAGCGCGGCCGTGGGACGCACTTCGGGCATGATCTTCAGGGACTTCGCAGGCGCGCTGCTCATGGATGTGCTCCTTCTCAAAACCGCGGTCTTTCGACGGAGTGTCAATTATAGGGCCGCGCAACGCCGCGCGTCCAATGCAAATTTCGGCGGGATGTTTCAATCCATTCAAAAGCAATGAAACCACCGATAAACGCGGAGGCCGCGGAGACGTGTTTTCAGCAGCAGCGGGAGATGGTGGAATAGCGGCGGCGGAGCGAGTCGAGGAAAAATTCTTCGCGGGACATCACGGGCAAAGCGGCGCCGCGGCAGGAGCGGAGATAGTTTTCGTAGGCGGCGTCGCCGGAAACTTGGCGGAACCACCACCACAGAAATTTCAGATTGGAAATTTGCGATTTCAAACTCATCAGTCTCCTTCCGCCCAACGCGTGGCCACGTAGGGCGTTTCCTGCAATACAGCTTTCTTGCGGCCGCTGAGAATGCGGAACCATTCGATGAGCGCTTCGAAGAGCAGCACCAGCACCATCACGGCGAGCACCGCGGTGACCGCGGCGTCCAGCTTGTTGTTGAAAATGAGGCGCTGGGTGAAGGCGATTCGGTCCGGCGCAATCGTGCCGGCGGCAAGCTGTTGGGTGAGCTCCGCGGCGGCGGCGAGGAAGCCGATGCGCGGGCTGGCATGGAAAATCTTCTGGTAGCTGGCGGTCATGGTGACGATGACCAGCCAGACCATGGGCACCAGTGTCACCCACAGCCAGCGCAGGCGGCCCATCTTAATCAGAATGGTGGTGGCCACGACCAGCGCGACCGTGGCGAGAAGTTGGTTGGAAATGCCGAAGAGCGGCCAGAGCGAATTGATTCCGCCGAGCGGGTCGAGCACGCCCTGATAAAGGAAGTAGCCCCACGCGCCGACAATCACCGCGCTGGTGAAGAGGACGCTCGGATACCAACTGGTGCGTGCCAGCGGCTTCCAGGCATGTCCCAGAAGTTCTTGCACCATGAAGCGGCCCACGCGAGTGCCAGCGTCGAGCACGGTGAGGATGAACAGCGCTTCGAACATGATGGCGAAGTGATACCAGATGGCCAGCAGGCGCTGGCCGCCAATCCAGTTGGAAAAAATCTGTGCCATGCCGACGGCCAACGAGGGCGCGCCGCCAGTGCGGTTGAGCAGCGTCTTCTCGCCGACTTGCTGTGCCAGAGCGTGCATCGTCGAGGCGTCCACAGCGAAGCCCCAGGAGGAAATCGTCGCGGCGGCGGCTTCGGCGGTGGAGCCGACGATGCCGGCGGGGCTGTTGATGGCGAAATAGACGCCCGGGGTAAGCGCGCACGCGGCCACCATGGCCATCACGCCGACAAAAGATTCCATCAGCATGGCGCCGTAGCCCACCAGTCGCGCGTGGCCTTCGCGGGTAAGGAGCTTGGGCGTCGTGCCGGAGGAAATCAGCGAGTGGAATCCGCTCACCGCGCCGCAAGCAATGGTGATGAAGCAGAACGGAAATATTTTTCCGGCGAAGACGGGCCCCGTGCCGTCCACGAAGCGCGTGAGCGCGGGCATGTGAATGGTCGGGCGAACGAGAAGAATTCCTCCGGCGAGCGCGAACATCACGCCGATCTTGATGAAGGCGGAAAGATAATCTCGCGGGGCCAACAGCAGCCAAACGGGCAGCGCGGACGCGGCAAAGCCGTACACGATGATGGAAATGGCCAGCGCGGTGCCGGAAAGCGTGAACACGCGGGACCACTCCGGAGAGGCGGCCACCCACTGCCCGGCCACCACCGCGAAGAGCACCAGCGTGAAGCCGATCAGCGAAGCCTCCAGCACGCGCCCCGGCCGCCAAAATCGCATATACAGCCCCATGAGCATGGCGATAGGAATAGTCAGCGCGAGCGTGAAGGTGCCCCAGGGCGAATCTTTCAGCGCGTTGACCACCACCAGTCCCACCACCGCGAGCAAAATAATCATGATGGCCAGCACGGCGAGGAGAGCAATCATTCCGCCGCGCGTGTTCACTTCTTCGCGAGCCATCTGGCCGAGCGACTTGCCGTTGCGGCGAATCGAACAAAAGAGAATGACAAAATCCTGCACGCAGCCGCCGAGCACCGCGCCGGCAATCAGCCAAAGCGTCCCGGGCAGGTAGCCGAACTGCGCGGCGAGCGTGGGGCCGACGAGCGGGCCCGGCCCGGCAATCGCGGCGAAGTGATGGCCCATCACCACCCACTTGTTGGTGGGGACGAAGTCGCGGCCGTCTTCGAGCCGCTCGGAGGGAGTGGCGCGGGAATTATCGAGAGCGAGCACGCGCGCCGCGATGAAGGCGGAATAAAAACGGTAGGCGACGAGATAGACGCCGCCGGCGGCGAGGATGAACCAGACGCCATTAATGGGTTCGGCCCGCTCAAAGGCGATGACGGCGAGCCCGGCGGCGCCAGTCAGCGAGATGGCGGTCCACAGGGCGATCGTCCTGAGTTTTTTCATCCGGGCGGAAATCGTACATGGAGGGGCAGAGACGAGCAAGGCGTTTCAAGGATAATCGCGAGAGGCACGACGCGGAAAGCCTCGCGTCCGCCCGGGTCCCACGCTGCGGGACGCGGGGCGGGACGTAAGCTACGAGAGCCTCAGGTGATTTTCTTGAGCGCCTTTTCACACTCGGTGCGAAGTTTCTTGGCGCGTGCTTCGAGGTCTTTGTCGGGCCGCGCGGCGAGGAGCTTGTCGAGCGCGTCGAGGTTGCCCTGCACGACCTCGATGGTGGTGCGTAGGTAGCGCGAATCGTCAAGCGCTTTGGCTTCGAAGATTGCGCGGAGCTTGTAGAACGCGGCGGAGAGTTCCATCAGATACACGCGGGTATCGAGCTGCACAGTACCGGACTGGAACGCGGCGTGGCCCTTGTGCACGTCCTCGCCGGCGCCGGCCATCGCGGCCATCAAGCGGGCCATGTAATTGCGCGAGTTTTCCAGCTCGGTGCGCACACGGTCGGCATCCTGCACACTCATGCCGTTACGAATGCGGTCCATGGCCGCGGGCTCCGTGCCACTGAAATCGGGAAAGGTGATTTTGAGCGGCAGCGGGGCGTCGCTGAACTTGGCGCGCTGCTTGAGCACGGCTTCCATGGCGTCCATGAGGTAGACGCGGGCCATGCCGAGATAATCGGATCGCATGCGGGTGTACGGGCCGGTCTGCCCGCGCGCGGATGGCTGGGTGACGCCTTTGCCGTAGGCCTCGGCCATCACGCTGCTGCCCTGTGCCATGGCCGTGAGCAGAGCAACGCGGACGATGGCAGCCTCCTTGCCCACGGGCTCGTCGGGAGCAGCCTTGATGGTTTTGTCCAGATTCTTCAGCGCCGCATCGTAGTCCAGGGCAGTGAGGTTTTCCTTTGCGGCGGTGTACGGCAGGGCAGTGGGCTTGGACGGCTCACCGGAACACGCCAGCACGAGCAGGCACACGAAGAGTAGTAGAGCTGATTTGCGCAGGTTCATCGTCAATCCTCCAGCGAACAGCGTTTCGCTTTCAGACGGCCCCGGCAATGCGGGACGTACGGACGCGGACACCCACTTCTGAGGCGGATGGTATGCCCCGGCGGCATGGGAGTCAATTGAAAGTAAACAAGGAGCGCGTGCGCAAGCCAGCCGCGTCAGGGCATGGAGATGAAGCGGTAGAGAGGGAATAGTTCGGCGAGGATTTTCTGAGCATCGCGCGGGAAGACCGGGCGCGTGGCCGCGGCGGGCTTCATCTTTTTGCGCACCACCCAGCCCTTCAGTTTTTTCCATTGTTCGGGTGCGGCGGGCCAGCCGTCGTTGCGTGTCCATTCCCCTTTTTCCATCGAATACCAGTAGCTTTCGTATTTCTTGCCCAGGCGGCGGGCTTGCTGCGCGAGCCACGCCGGATTTTTCTGCAGGCGCGGTTTGGCGGATTTCAGGAGGATGGATTCCTTGTCCATGCCGTAGATGCGGAAGCCAACGGTGAGCACGTCCGGCGAGATGCCGATGTAAAGCTGGCCGCCGAGCTTCCAGGTCTTGGCGTCGGCGAACAGCAAGTACATTTGCGTGCGATAGGGAGTCTTGTCCTTGGCGAAGCGAATGTCGCGATTGATGCGCGAAAGGCTGGGGCCGGTGCGGCCGGAGGTGTCAAAGCGGGGATTCAGTTTGCGCATGGCCGGAGCCAGCGCGTCGAGGAGATTGCGCAGCGGCTCGACGACGCGCGACTTGTATCGATCGCGGTTGGCGGCCATCCACTCCGTGCGATTGTGGCGGGCGAGCTCGCGGAAGAAGCGGAACGTTTCGTTGGTGAAAATAGCCTTGGCCATGGTGTGCCCCGAAAGAAAATTGAAACCACAGGGGAACACAGATACGCACAGATGTAAACGAGCAAAAAAGAATAGGAGGAAGTGAGGAAATGTGGAAGAAAGAAGGTGAGACGTACATAATGGCGCTTCTCCGAAATGGGTAGGGACACAAATTCGCAAGCGGCGGCGCGCAGAGCGGTGTTCTGCATCGTGCTGGCGCAATTGTTCGGGACGTCGCTGTGGTTCAGCGCCAACGCGGCGGCGGGAGACCTCGCGCGGGTGTGGGGCCTGACCCCGGCGCAACTTGGGCACCTGGGCATGGCCGTGCAAGCCGGGTTCATTGCCGGGACGCTGGCGTTCGTGGTGTCGGGCTTTGCGGACCGCTACGCGGCCAGTCGGATTTTTGTCGCCTCGGCGGTGGTAGGGGCGCTGTTCAACGCGGGGTTTGTGCTGATCGCGAAAGATGTTCTCGCGGCGATGGCATTCCGGTTTGCGACGGGATTCTGTCTGGGCGGGATTTATCCCATCGGCATGAAACTGGTGGTGAGCTGGGAGCCGGAAAAAACGGGCAAGACGCTGGGCTGGCTGGTCGGCACGCTCACGCTGGGCACTGCGATGCCTCATCTGGTGCGTGCGCTGGGAGCCGAGTGGCCGTGGCAGGCAGTGGTGCTGGTGTCGTCGGGAATGGCAGTGGCGGCGGCGCTGCTGGTGGCAGTGGTGGGCGACGGCCCGCACCTGCCGTGCAACAATGCTTCGCGCGCGAACCATGTGCTTTCTGTTTTTCGCGTGCCGGATTTTCGCGCTGCGGCGTTCAGCTACTTCGGGCACATGTGGGAGCTCTACGCGATGTGGACGATTGCGCCGCTGCTGGCGGCGCATGCGTTGGGCGCGTTGGCAAACGCGAGGAGCATCGCGCTGCTTTCATTTTTTGTGATTGCCACGGGCGCGGCGGGATGTATCGGCGGCGGATGGTTGACGGAACACGTGGGCAGCGCGCGGGTGGCCGCTTGGGCGATGGCGGTGTCGGGAGCGATGTGCATTGTCTATCCATTCTTGCAATCCGCGGCGACGCCGGTGCTGATTGCGCTGCTCTTGCTGTGGGGATTGGCGGTGGTGGCGGACTCGCCGCAGTTCTCGGCGCTGTCGGCGCGCGCGGCGCCGGCGGAGCTGGTGGGCGGGGCGCTCGCGGCGCAGAACTGCATCGGGTTTGCGATTACGGTGGTGTCCATCGATCTGGTGACGTCGGCGTGGTCGCGGCTGGGAACCGATGTGGTGTGGCTGCTGGCGCCGGGGCCGGTGGTGGGGTTGCTGGCGATACGGCCGCTATTGAGAATGAACTCAAACCGGCGATGAACTGAAAATCGAAAAGCAAAATCCGCGAAGTGTGTTATTTTCGCGGCGGAATTTATGGAACGACCAGCTGCATGCAGAGAGAAACCGCGCGCGGCGACATTTCAGGACAAGAGGTGAAGCGATGATGCGAACGAAGCAGAGGTGGTTAGTTGGAGCGATTGCACTGGCGCTGGGGTTGCTGGCTAGCGCGAACCCGGCGTGGGGACAAACGGAAAAGCCTGCAGGTGCAACGTCGAGAGAGAACGAGTGGAAGCCGGAAGATTTTGTGATGTACGAGTCGGCAGGCGGATTCCAGGTGTCGCCGGACGGGAAGTGGGTGGTGTGGGTGCGGACGACGGTGGACAAAGAGAAGGACGGCCGGGTGTCCAACCTGATGCTCTCCAGCCTGACCGGCAAAAAAGAAATTCAGCTCACGCGGGGCACGGACCGGAACTTCTCGCCAAAGTGGTCGCCGAATGGCGAACTGATTTCGTTTTTCAGTTCGAAGCCGCGGCCCAAGCCGAATCCAGATGTTGCCGGGACGCAACTGTGGTTCATTTCGCTGGCGGGCGGTGAGCCGTGGCCGGTGACGGAGTTTGTGCGCGGCATGCGGTCTTACGCGTGGATCGACAACGACACCATCATCTTCAGCGCGCAGGAAGAGCCGACGCTCTACGAGCGCGAAGTGAAGAAAAAGAAAGACGCCTCGCGTGTGGTGGACGACACCGCGCATGAGCCGCCGGTACGGCTGTTCCAGTTCGCGGTGAAAGAGAAAAAGGTGACGCGGCTGACGGACAACGACGATTGGATCCAGTCGTGGGACGTTACCCGCGACGGCAAGAAAGCCGTGACCGTGCACGGGCAGTATTTGAGCTATGCGTGGGACCACAAGATTCCGCCGAAGACTTTCCTGTACGACCTGGAGACAGGAAAGCGCGCGGAGCTTTTCCCTGAAGGGCGCATCCGGCCGTTCGGTATCCAGACGGCGCGGGACAATTCCGGCTTCTACATCGTCGCGCCGTACAGCTCGGATCCGCGATTCTTCACGGCGACCATTTCCCTGCTGTATTTCTACGATCTCGCGAGTGGCAAAACGGCGCCGGTAGACCTCGGCTGGGAGAACGGATTGGGTGGCGGGCTGGAGGTGACGCCGGACGGGTTCATCACTTCGCTGGAAGCCGGCGTGCGCAATAAGCTGGCGCGCTACACGCGGAGCGGCGGCACGTGGACGCGGGCGTTCCTCGAAGGCGAGCACGACAAAAACTATTTTGGATTCACGGTGAGCGACGACGCGAAAACGATCTTGTACAACTACTCGACGGCCAGCAAGCCCGGCCAGTGGTATCGCGCGGCGCTCGACGGCGCGAAAGTGACCGCTGCGGTGCAGTTCACCGAGCTGAACCCGCAATACAAGAACAAGGCGTTCGCGAAGACGGAAGTGATCCGCTACAAAGGCGCCAACGGCGACGAAGTGGAAGCGATGCTCTACTACCCAACGAATTACGAGCCCGCGAAAAAGTATCCACTGCTGACTGCGCCGCACGGCGGGCCGGCTGGCGCGGACGTGGACGCGTGGCGGGACTCCTATGCCTACCCGCACAACCTGCTGACGCAGCGCGGCGCGTTCATCCTGAAACCGAACTATCACGGCAGCTCGAGCTACGGGCTGAAGTGGGTGGAGTCCATCTGCTGCGGGAAATACTACGACCTGGAAATCCCGGACATCGAGGCGGGCGTGGAGTACCTGATCGCGAAGGGCATGGTGGACCCGGAGCGCATCGGCACATTTGGCTGGTCCAACGGGTCAATTCTTTCGACGCAGCTGATGGTGACCAATCCGGCGCGGTACAAGGTGGCCAGCGTGGGCGCAGGCGACGTGGAGTGGATTTCCGATTGGGGCAACGTGGCCTTCGGGCAGTCCTTCGACGCGTATTACTTTGGCAAATCGCCGCTGGAGGACCCGGAACTCTACATCCGCAAGTCGCCGGTCTTCCAATTGGACAAAATCAAAGCGCCGGTGCTGATCTTCCACGGCACGGAAGACACCAATGTGCCCACCAGCCAGAGCTGGACGTACTACCGCGCGCTCTACCACCTGAATAAGACCGTGCGCTTCGTGCTCTTCCCGGGCGAGCCGCACGGGCCGCAAAAGCTGACGCACCAACTGCGCAAGGTGGCCGAAGAGGCGGCGTGGCTTGACCGCTACTTGTTTAAGACGGAAAAGGCCGAGAACGAGGCGTTCTCCGAGGAGTCACCGCTGGGAATGGCCTTCCGGAGAAAGAGCGTGGCAAAGGTGGGCGCGGCGTATGGCGTTCAGTTGCAGCCGAAAGAGCACACCGCAAAAATCGCCGGGCTTAAGGTCACGGTGCAGGGATCATCCCCGAACGCGCTGATTCCCGAAGTGGTGAAGCGCGGCGAGTTGGAAATCGGGCGCTTCGAAACGACGCGGGCGCAATACGCCGCGTTCGATCCGGCGTACAAGTTTGCCGCGGGGACGGAGAACTTTCCGGCCACCGGCATCACGCTCGAAAAGGCCAAGGGCTACGCGGCGTGGCTTTCGAAGCTTACCGGCCAGGCGTGGCGCGTGCCGAATGAAGAGGAAGTGAAAAGCATGTACGAAGGCCGGGACGGCGAGAACACGCTGGACTATTGGGCGAGCTACGCCATTAATCCCGATGACGCGGAACGCCTCGAAGCAAAAATCAAGGAGCTGGGCGAGGGCGCGACGCTGTTGAAGGAGGCCGGCAGCTTCGGCGGAAAGGGCAAAGAAGGCGAGGAGCTGATCTTTGACCTCGGCGGAAACGCCGCAGAGTGGGTGCTGACGAAAGACGGCTCCGGAAAAACGCTCGGCGGAAGCGCGGACCGCGCGGCGGATGCGAAGCTGCCGTACCGCGCCGCGGCGGCGGAGTACACCGGGATGCGCGTGGTGCGCGGAGAAGCAAAGAAAGCGGAAGAGAAGAAGTGAGGCAGTGGGAAGCCAGCACTCCGCCGCTACAGCGCGGTGACGGTGATGAAGACGGTCTGCGGCTGCGAGGCGGGTGCGTCGGAGTGAAGGATAAGGATGCCGTGGATTTGCGATTGGCGGCCGAGGCGCGGATTGAGATTGTGCAGCAGGTCGACGCGGGTGGGCATCTGACGCGGGAGAAAGCTAAAAACGGGGATGTCCCGCACATCCAGCGGTTCGCCAACCTGTCGCAAGGGAATCAGAGCAGTGGTGGGGACTTCTTCGGAGGCCGCGTCCAGATGAGCGGTGGCGGTAACGCTGCGTCCGAAGGCCATGTGCCACGTGCTTTGCAGAACAAGGATGCTGGCGCGCACGCCGTCTTCCTGTGCGATCGCCGGAGCTGGTTGAAGATTTCCTGAGAGGCTAACGCTTTCCGGAATTTGCGCGACCAGAACGACGCTGGCCACCGGGTTGTGCGTAGAGAACTTTGACTGGGCTGAGGTCGACAGGGGCGCCGCCATCAGCAGGATGTAAGTAGTAGCTGCCCACAGAAATATTTGACGAGTTGGGGACTCCACCCTGCGCCCGATTTGCATCGCGGGATAATACAGGCATGCGGGCGGCCAATGAAGAAAAATTCAAGAATACTGAGGAGCGGCGGGTTAGCGGCAGCGTCGAGAGTTCTAGTACTGTTCCGTTCCGCACGCCCGTTCCGATACGGGAATCACGCGTGGAAATTGTTTCCGCATTCAAAACTGGAGCCACGTTTTTCAGGCGCTTCAGCACCACTTCGTAGAGCTCAGCCGATTCTTCGCGCGCAGCCTTCACCACTTTGGGCGCGGTAATCACCGCATAGTTCCCTGACAGCACAAACTGATCGAAGGCCACGGAGAGCTCGGATTCATTCGGTTTTTTGCGGCGAAGCAAAAACGAACCCTGCGAATCGGTGAAGACAATGTTGTCGTCAATTTTCAGGGCGGCGCCGCGAACGGGTAGGCCGCCTTCTTCGACGACGCGGCCGCGTACGATGTAGGAATAAATGGCCCCGCCGGCGGCGGCGTTGCCCCGATCGTAGGAGGCGCCGCGATAGGTGTAGCCGGTGGCGTAGGCGGTGTAGCGAATTTTGCCGAGTGGGGTGACGTCGCTCGCGCCATTGATTTCAATTCCGCCCCACAACCGCAGGCGCAGGTTCAATGCCAGCACTTGCTTGAACTGCGAAGAGCCCGTGGTCTGGAAGGGTAGAAAAATCGTCTGGTATTCGAGTCCAAAGCTGAAGCGGTTAGAAAGAAAACTTCCGCCGAACGAAACATAGGTCTGGCTGTTGCTGATGGTGACCACTTGCGAAAGTGAAATGCGCGGCGTGATGCGCTCGCGCACCGTGCCGACGATGGAATGAAAAGCGGGGCCGAGGGACGGCGCGCTGCGCATGTAGTCTGCCGAGGTTTCCACGCGATTGAACCAGTTGCGCCGGCCGCCTACGGTTAAACCGCGGGCGCGGCCCGACTGCGTGGTGGAATCAAAGAAAGAGCCGTGCAACTGGACGCCGCGCAGGCTGGTCCAGGCGCTGTAGCTGTTGACCGTGGCGCGCTCGGACGCGACGCCGGACTGCAGCGGGGAAAGATAGTTCTGCCGGCTGGCCGTGAACTGCAGGTTGCGCAGCGGCTTCAGTGCGATGCGGATATTTTCCCGGTCGGTCTCTGAGGAGAGCGGCGCGTCCACACGGATGCGGCGGAAAGCGTCGCCGGCGCGGGAGTAGCTGGCGTCTACTTCAATCCATTTCTTGTCAAAGCTCAAGCTGCTGGACCAGTAAGGCTGGTTATTTCCGATGCCGCCGGCGAAGGCCATCTTCAAGTGGTCGCTGGGGGTCCACGCGATGGACTGCAGCGACGTCTGGCGTGCGGCCACAACGTTGTGCGAAAAGAAGCGGAGCGACGGTGTGAGTTTGCGCTCATAAAAGATGAGCCCAGTCTTGCCGCGGGTTTCCGCAAGATTCAGGAATGGAGTTGAGAAACCCAGGGACGTCGCGCCGCCATACACGAAAAACGAGTTGCGGCTGTCCTTCCAGGAGGCGCTGATGCCGCGCCCGAGGAAGTGGTACGAATGGTTGAAAATGTCCGTAGGCAGGGAAAAGGGTATGGACTGGTCGCCGGAACCCAACATGATGCTGCGCCAGGTGGTGGCGTAGTAGACGCCGGTACGCAGCTTGCCGTTGAGGAGTCCCAGGCCGATGCGCCCCGTGTAGTTGCTTCCGCGGACTTCCACGGAGCCGCCGTAGCCGTCGAACAGCGTGGAGCCGCCGCCCTGCAGCTTGATGGCCTGGCCCTGCGCCGCAGCGGGCGGTACCAGTGCCGTCAGGCACGCAGCCAGCGCGAAAAGCGATGCGGCCACGCGCAGCGGGCTGAGGGGTGTGCACTCGAATTGGGCGCAACAATCTCTCACGGCGATTGCAAAACGGGATGGAGCGGCGACTCCACTTTGAATTTCTCGAACTTCAACGTAATGCGCTGGGGCTCCCCGGACTCTTCCCAGTCGAGCTTCAGGATGCGGCGCTGGCCGGGAAAGAGCGGGAAGCCGGCAAAATCTTTTTTGGCGGTAGCGGAGGCGATTTCCACTTCCTGCACGCGGATGAATTCGCGTCCGCGATTTTCGATTTCCGCCTCAATCTGCTTTTTGCCCGATTCAGCGCGGTGCAACACGACGGCGTCGCGGGGGAGCGGCTGTTTGGTGAGCAGATAGACGGTGTGCGGCAGCTCCAGAACTAGCTTGATGCCGGTGGGCGTCTGCGGACCGGTGATGGTGGCGTAGATGGTGAACCAGGCAGGCAGGCGCGTGGACCGGGCCTTGTAGAAGATCGTGAAAGTTTGCTGGGGCCCGACGCGGAAGCTGGTCTCCGAGAGATCGACGCGGATTTCCGGGTCCAGCGGGCGGAAGGTCGGACGGCCCTGCACATCCACGCTGAAGCTGCGCGGCTCGAGGATCACGGCCAGCGGCACAAACGAATCGTTGTAGACCTGGAAGCTGCCGCTGGCTTTCTCACGGTATTCCACGATCACCGGCGAAACGGTTTGGGTCGCGGCGGAGACGGCCAGCAGGAGCAGCCCCGCAGCGAAAGTAAGAATTTTCTTCATGTCTCCCCCCAAAGCGCAAGTCAGAGCGCCGACGGCTGCAAACCTACGATCGCAGCGCGCGTGCCCTGAGACGCGAATTCCTCGCGGCCCGAAAAGCCGCAAGGACCAGCGTCCTGGCCAGCAGTATCCAAAGAATTCGGTTGGTCCGCATAGGCTTGCTTCTTTCGTGAGTACCGCGAAAGTAAAGCCACTACCGCTTTGCACAGGGAGCCCCCTCCCCGTGTCAGAGCGCTTGCGCTTGAATCAACAACGTGCCGGAATACGTGCCGGCGGGTAGAACTGCGCCGGTCAGGTCAATCTGCAAATTGAGCGTGTCATTCCGCGTGCCGCGGCGGTTGTTGCCTATAACGCGAAACGTGAAGATTTGCAGGCTGCTGCCGACGGCATACGGGCTGATGCCGGTGAACGGCGCAAAAGCGCCGCCGTTGACGCTGCCCCTGACGCGGGCCGATGCGATGTTGCTGCCGGCGCCGTTGCTCAGGGCCGCGGCGGGCGCGCTGAAGAAAGCGTAGAGCGTCAAATTGCCGACGCTCGGCGATATGTCCCACGTGGTGGTGATGGTGATTGGAGTGCTGCCCGTGGCGACCGCGCCGTTGACCAGGGCAAAGTTCACGTTGGCCGGAAACGCGGCCACGGCAACCCCCGGATTGCGCACGGCAATCAGGTTAACAGCGGCAGGGGCGCTATTGGCTTGGGCATGCGCGCAGGGTGAAAGCACACCGAAAAGAATAGTCAGGATAAAGAGGAACCGAGCTGCTCTTCCGACGTTCATTACCCCCACCCCTCAGGAAGCATTCGGCCGATGTTGCGGTTCGCTTCGGAGAGCAACCCCGCCCCCGCGGGGCCTGCTTTCCGTTGTCGGTCTGGGCGCGGGAGGCAGCGGTTCGATCCTGCCAGCCCATGTGGTTCAAATCCGATTACCCCGCCACACCGGGGCTTACCGGACCGTCCCGTCTGCCCCCGCGCTCCAAACCCAACGCACGAGTGACCCTCAGATCCCGCGACGTGGGATTAGAGGGCCTGAGCCTGGATATTGAGCGTCCCGGTGTAGTTGCCGGACGGGAGGCCCAATCCAGTGGTGTCGATCTGCAGCGCAATAGAATCGTTGCGGAACGAATTCGTGTTGGCTGCGGTGATCACCTGGTTGAACACCTGGATGCTCTCGGTGCCAAAGGGGCCCGCGCCGCCGGTAAAGGCGCCAAAGGGGCCAGCGTTGACGCTGCCGTTTACCTTCGAGGTCGGGATGTTGTTTCCGAGGCCGTCCGTGAGGGCGGTGGTACTCGAGAAGTAGGCGTACAGCCTGACACTGGTGCGGGTCGGGGCCAGCACCCACGTGGTGGTAATGGCGACGGCAGCGCTGCCGTTGGAAACGCCGGTTCCCGCCAGTACGAAGGCTACTGCGCCGGGACCGGCCGCGACGGACAAGGACTCCGCCATGGTGGCGTTCAGGAGAACGGTCGCCTGGTTCGAGTTGAGTTGCGCCTGTGACGCCGGTGCCATGGCTAGTGCCAGAGCCAGAACCCCAAGGGTCATCCAGGCCTTGTGAATCGCTTTCATGACTCCTCCATTAGAGAGTTAGGTTTGATCGTCCGTGGCACGGTGTCGGGCGCTGCGGATTCAGTGCCTGCCTCGTGCGCGCTGTAGTTTTTACAAGAATCTGGAGTGGAGTGGTACTAGAACCTATTAAGTCCTTGTTCTATGGTCTATTGCCGATTTCGCGTAGTACTTTTAGTTATTTTCGCTTTTATTTTGTAGTACTAGAACCAGCTTGGGAATTGGCTTGATTCCGGTGATTTGTGGCTGCGAACAGCGAAGAGAGAAAGCCGCAGGTACATTTAAGGAGGGTTCGCGAGGAGCAAGGAGGGCCTGTAGAATGGCAGCCATGAGAATCACCAAGCCCCGCCGCTTGGCAGCACCGTTCATCCTTGTCGTGCTGGCGCTGTGCGCTGCTGCAGACGGGCAACAGAGCGACGTCCGCGAGCAGCGCGAACTGGTCCGCGGGATCCGCTACACGCAATTCCAGCGCATGACGCCGTCGGGCGAGCCGTGGTCCATCCACGTAGTGGAAATGAACCGGTCGGACCGCAAGATCGAGTTGCGCTCCGTGCGAGCTGCGGGGGTCGAAGGCGAAATGCAGCGGGAGCGGCCTACGGAGATGGCGCAGCGTGCGGCGGGCGGAGGGTTGGACGTAGTGGCGGTGGTCAACGGCGACTACGACCTGGCTGCGCCGTACTTGGGGATTTCGGACGGGCTTTCGGTGACAGGAGGTGTCATTAGCACCACGGGCAAGCCAACCTGGCCGGCCATGGGAATGACTTCCTCGGGTGAGCCGCTCATCGGCGTGCCGCAAGTGGAGATGGTGTTGGAGTCGCACGGGCGAAGCTGGACGATTGCGGCACTTAACAAGCCGCTGAGCACAACGTGGGGGGCGGGTCCTCATTTGTATACTCGGGTGTTTCGCGCGACGGTGAAGAGCGAGAAGGCGTTTCGCGCGGCGGTGATCGGCAAACTCTCCCGCCAGCTGCCGCTGCGCGTGGATACGACCGTGAGCGGCGTAGTGGGGGATGTCCTGGAAGGGGCGACACTGGCACCCATTGCGCCGGGGAAAATGGTGCTGGTGGAGACGCTCACCGAGAGCGGGTCAACCGCGACGCTGCGCGCGGGCGAAAAAGTGAAGCTGCGCATTCGCGTGCGCATCAACGGGCGGAAGGTCCGCGAAGTCGTGGCGGGGTTTCCGATTCTAGTGCTGGAAGGACGGAAGCACATTGTCGGCAGCCCTTCAAAAAGTCTTTCGCAGCGGCATCCGCGAACGGCGTTCTGCTATAACGAACAAAGAATAATTTTCGCGGTGGTGGATGGGCGGCAGCCACAGTTAAGCGTGGGGATGACGCTGGACGAGCTGGCGGACTTGATGGTCGAACTGGGCTGCACCACGGCAATGAATTCGGACGGCGGAGGATCCAGCGTGCTGGCGGTGATGAAGCAGGTCGGAGGTGCGAAGTCGGACGCAGGAGAGGATAAGAGCGGCGCGTTCGGCCAGAGGGACCTGCAAATTGTGAATTCGCCGTCCGACGGTCAGGAACGCGGGCGGGGAAATGCGTGGATTTTGATCAGGAGGTAAGGATGCCAGGTAGCCGGGGACGACGCACTCAGCGGAATTCTTGCTGGTACTTTTCGAAGCGGGGTTTCAGTTCGGCCATGAATTGGACGAAGGCAGGGTCTTTGCGGATTTTGTCGAGATGGGGGTCGCGGGTGAAAAGGGTGTAGTTGGGCATGCCGAAGTCGACGGTCTCCCGCAGCCACTTGAGGGCCTGTGTGTGCTTGCCTTGCAGGGCATAGATGCAGGCGACGTTGTACGTCAAGTGGTGAAAGGCCCGGCTCTGCTTGCCCTTCTCGATAAACCCCGGAATCGCCACCTCCGCCGAGCGGGCATCGCCAGTGAGCGCCTGATACAGCGCCAACTGGCTCAGCGCGAACGGGTCGTTGGGCCTGTCGGCCAGTTCTTTATCGATCACCCTGCGCGCGGATTGGAGTTGTCCCGTCCACAAGAGGGATTTGCGCAGGTAAGAAGGGGTGATATCGGCCGCAAACAGGTTCTGCTGTTCTTTCAAAGCTTCCTGCGGGCGAACCAGCAGTTCGTATGTTTCGACCATTCTCGAACGAACGATTTCGCTCTGCGGATCGATTTCCATAGCGCGGCGCATCTCGCGCAGGGCGGGCTCCTCCATTCCAATATGGGCGAGCAAAATGCCGAGGTGCTCGTGGCCGATGCTGGGATTGAGCTGCTGGGCCAGCCGTAATTCCTGGATGGCTTTGTCGATCTGAAATCCCTCGTAGGCGCTCCACGCCAATTCGTAGCGCACCAGATGCGATTCGGCGAGATTCGAATCTAGGGCTTCCGCGCGGGCGAGACTCTGCTTGGCCCGCTCCGCCCATGACGGATGCGGATCAACGAAGAGCGCCATCCACGCGTCGCCGTAGGCCAGTTGCGCGTGCGCCAGGGCGTATTTCGGATCGGCCTCGATCGCCTTGCCAAACATGGCGATGGCCAGATTCAGAGGCTCGGCGTCGGCTGAAAAAGTGCGGCGATCCAGCGCGTGCATTCCGCGGACATAAAACTCGTACGCCTCCGGGCTGGAGGTGTAGCGCTTGGAGATGCGCATCTGTTCAGTCGTATCGAGCTTGAGGCGGAGAGCCGAAGCGACTTTTTGCGCGATTTCGTCTTGTGTGGCAAAAATGTCGCCGGCGGAGACATTGAACGTGTCGCTCCACAGCGAGGCACCGTCGCGGACGCGCAGCAGGTTGACGTTGACGCGAAGGCGGTCACCGGAGCGCTGAAGAGTGCCGTCGAGCACGGAATCCACGCCGAGCTGCCGCGCGGCTTCCAGCGCGTCCATTTCCTGTCGGGCGTACTTCTGCACGGCGCTCGTGGGCCGCACCGTGAGCGCGCCGATCTGGCTTACTTTCGTAATGATGGTGTCCGCCATGCCCAGCCCGAGTACGTCTTCGCCGCCCGCAGGATTCAGGTTTTTCATCGGCAGCACGGCGAGGGAGCGAATCGGAGCCTCTGCTGAGCTCCCCGCGAGTCGATTGCGCCAGCCGCCGGGATTCCAGACGAAAAGAATTGCAACGAGTGTGACGACTGTCGCGCCGAGCACGGCGATCCGGCGGGGAGAGAACTCGAATTTGCGGCTGAGCACGACGCGCTCGACGGGAATTGATTCTTCGCTGGACTGGATCGTTTCGAGCGAGGCGCGAACTTCGCTCGAGCGGGCGAAGCGTTGCGCGGGGTCCTTCGCCAGGCAGCGAAGAATCACCGCGCGCAAGGCTGCGGGGACGCGCGGCGGCAATGGCGCGGGCTGTTCGCGTAAGATGGCCGAACTCATCTCGAAGCCGGTCTTGCCCTCGAAGGGCAAGCGGCCGGCGGCCATTTCGTAAAGAAGCACGCCGAGGGCCCAGACGTCGCTGCGCGGGTCCGACGCATCGCCGCGGAGCACTTCCGGCGCAATGGAGTGCAGCGTGCCACTGACCGTTCCCGATTCGCCGAGGGAAACTTGGGAGCGCGTGACCTCGGCGAATTCTTCGCCACGCTGGCGGAGAGCCAGGCCGAAGTCAAGCACTTTGGCGCGGCCCTCCGGAGTGATCATTACATTGGCGGATTTCAAGTCGCGGTGGACGATGCCGTGGTCGTGAGCGTGAGCCACCGCATCGGCAATCTGAATTCCGTAGCGTAAAAGGGTCTCGGACGGCAATCCCTCCTGCGGAATGGTTTGCGCGAGCGGCTTGCCGGCCACGTACTCCATGGCGATGTAGGCGTGGCCTTCGGCTTCGCCGACTTCGTAAATGTGGCAGACGTGCGGATGGTTCAGAGCGGAGGCCGTGCGGGCCTCGTTGAGCAGGCGCGCGCGGGCCTGCGCGTCCTGGGCGAACTTCTCGCCGACGAGCTTGAGCGCCACCGCGCGGTCCAACTGGGTGTCGCGGGCGCGGTAGACCACACCCATGCCGCCGGCGCCAAGCCGTTCCTCAATTTGAAAGTGCCCGAGCGATTTTCCAACCATCATGAAGTTTGTCCGCGCGAGAGGTCATCTTAGGTTGCGGGAGTGAGCAAGTCAACGAGAGGAAGGAGGTGGAGGAGGTAAAGAAATAGACGAATGCTCACATGCGAGAATCACTCAAACACTGCGACCACACGTTGATGGGCTGACACTAACAGGGGACGAAAGTAGATTGCCAGCCCGACCAAAAGCACCACAAACCACGGTAGAAGGGCCAGTGAGCAGCTCAGGGTTTCGACTTTGTGGAGAATGCAATATACCGGATATACGAGTAGCCAGGTTTCTACGGTAAAAACTGCAACGACCATTGCGAGGAAGTCGTAGCGGCAAAGAATCGCCGAGAAGAAGAGCCCTTGCAGTCCGGCAAATAGAAATAGATGAATGAGCGGGAAGCCGGAAGCTCCCGGCAGTGAAAATGAGGTGGCCAACCATAAAACCGTGGGGACAATCATTAGCAGAGAAGAGCGCGGTTTGATGCGATAGGCGAGCGCAGCGGGAAAAGCGATGAGGCACCACGAAGCGCCAACCGTTGCGAGAATTGCAAGGCACGAGGAATACAAAGCGAGGTTTGGAAAATTCACTTTAGCTGGTGCCAGCCAGCCCAGACTTGGTGCGCCCAATCTACCCAAAATCATACCTGCAAGCAATGCCGTGTGCACTCCCAAATAGAGGGCCCCAAGCATGCAACCCCGCAAGAGAGCTAAACCTGACGCACGCGATTCAAGTGGCTTTCGCAGAAACTTCATCCAAGAATTAGCTCGTGACGGCAGCGTCCTTTCCAGGTAGTGCTCGGCCACGCAAATAAAAGCATAGGCAAAGAAGAAACCCACGACGGAACCCATAGGTATCCAGATCCAAGCGAATTCCCAGAAGTCTGAAGGTGCTTGCAGCAGGGAGGGCAGGATGAGTCCGAATCCTGCAAGAACAACCCAGCACGCGGTGAAAAGAGCGGAGTGCCTGGTTCGCTGATAGAGCCGACGGGCAAAGAACAAAACGAACACCAGCAAGGCAAGCAATGTCAGACCCAAGGCTCCTGCGGCCTCGAATCGCTTCAAGGCACTCTCCCTCTCCTGGAATCCGTGCGAAAAAGGAGACCAAACGTCGGATTCCAAAGCCTCGCTGTCTCGCTTGGAATAACGGTAGTGCAGTGCTCCGCGCAAGCCTTCCGGATCGAACGCCAGTTCATATACCTGCTCAATGTCGGGTTCAGGCCCTTGCAACTTCCATGTTAGCTCCAGCTCATCTTTGTATATACCTTGTCTGTATTTCCCTACGCTTGCAGCCGGAACGATCTGGCCCACATCCGCCCCAAAGAATTCGCGGACATAGTTAATGGCTGCACCCAGAACCGCCTCTTGTGCAGGCGGTTTGTCGCCAATTGCAGCTGACTTTCGTGGAAGTCGCAACGACTCTAGTTTTCCGTCTGAATCTAAACTCACGCTGGCTGTTCCCTGCGATGTTGCGCCTGGCTTTTTTTGTCCCACATCCAAATCAATTACCCATCCGTTGTTTGCCTCTCGGAACCATTGATTCGTCTTGAGCATCCCGGAAGAGTGAACTTTTGGATAGTAGAAGACTAAAATTCCATTGGGGAATGTTAACCTAACATCTTCGGGCTGTGCCAAAGGCTCAAACTTGAGCAACAGTTCAACGGCCCTTTGGGTCGCATCTTGTCTTGAGGTTCTGAGTTCCAACGCAGGGTAAGGGTACACGGGGTCAAAAAAAAAGATGAAGCCCACAGCCACGAGAAGTGCCACTGCAGAGAGGTAGTAATCGCCGTGTTGCCAGCGGGTGAGATGGAGGGGCAAGGGCATCTCGGAAACTTCGCCCTCAGCGCCGACCGTCGTGGCGAGCTTTTCGCTGAGCAGCTTCTCCACTTCGGCCGCGGATTGCGGACGTTTTTTGGGATTCTTCTCAAGACACTTCTGGATGGCACTTTCAATTCGCTCCGGGAGGTCCGGATCTACTTGGCGCGGTGGTGCAGGCATTTCGTGGACGTGCTTGTAAAGCAGTGCCGACACGGTGTCGGCGGTGAAGGCTGGCGAGCCGGTGAACATCTCGTAGAGAATCAGGCCGAGCGAATAGATGTCAGAGCGTAAATCAACTGGTTTTCCTTGGGCCTGCTCCGGGCTCATATATGCGGGCGTGCCCATAACCGTGCCACTTTGCGTCGTTTGAGCTTCGACGGATCGAGCTAGGCCGAAGTCCATCACCTTAACAGTGCCGTCTGTGGCGATGAGGATGTTTTCGGGTTTCAGGTCGCGATGCACCACGCTCTGACCATGCGCTTCGCTTAGCGCAGAGCAGATTTGTTTTGTCCATTCCAGCCCTTTGCGCAGGGGAACGCTGCCATAGCGTTTGAGGAAGGCTCGCAGGCTTTCGCCTTCGACGTACTCCATGCTGATGACAACCGTGTCGTCAAAGCGGAGCAATTCGTGGGTCCGGCAGACGTTCTTGTGCGTCACCTTTCGCGCGAGCAGCATTTCAGCTTTGAAGCGCTCAATGAGTTCGGAACGACCGGAAATTTCCGGAAGAAGGACTTTCAATGCCACCACGCCGCCGGTCTCGCGGTCGCGCGCGCGATAGACAACACCCATGCCGCCGCGACCAACCTCGTTCAGAAGGTCGTAGCGCTGAGATAGCGAGCGCAGAGTGACGGAATCGATTCGACTTTGTGTTTCTTCAGAGGAACTAGAGCGCGACGTTGAACCATTTGGCGCCGTCGGCGAATCCGCGCTCTGCGGCTTCGCATTCTGCTGTTCGTCCTTTTCGTCTTCGGAACCGGGCACGGGCGCGCGTCCTTCCTGTGCGGCGCATCTTAGGCTGCGCTCAAGGGCAAGTCAACGAGGGGGAAGAGAGGAAGTAGAGCAAAGACCTCAGCTAATGGCAGCCGCAGCCGCCGGGCCGATTACAAGCGGGACCGGAGAAGGACGAGGAGGAAGCACTGGACGAAGCAGACGAGGAGGAGCTGTTCGTGGTGCTGAATTTCGAGAATTGCTGCGTGTGCTTTTTGCTGCCGCACTTGGGGCAGGCGATGGGCGACTTGCTGGTCATCACCAGTTTTTCGTACGGAGTCTGGCAGTCGTTGCAGAGGTATTCGTAAATGGGCATTGTCAGTTCCTCTTCGGCAGAAGTATAGCGCAAAAACGGCTCCGGCCGTTGAGCAGAGCTCAACGGCCGGAGGAAAAACTGCGGAAGCGTAAAGCGAATCAGTCGCCGGCGACGAGCGCGGCCTTGGCTTTGTCGTCGGCCGCTACCGGCGACGGTGTAGCGTGGCCATTGCCGCCGTTGCCGGCGGGCTTAAGCGCGTCGAGCGAGCCGATTTGCACGACGGGTGCCTGGGGCTTCTTGAGCACCATTTCCTCGTAAATGCGGCGGACTTCGGCGGCCTGCACATTGGCGCGACGCCGCATGCGGTTTTCCTCGGCGGCGGTCATGGGCGTGTCGTGCTCGTGAGACTTGACGCGTGCGGCGTCCGCGGCGTCTATCTTGAGGGAATGCTCGTAGCTGTTGAGGTCCACGGAGCGGCCCTTGGCATAGATTTCGTGCTTGCCGTGCTCCTTGTACCACTGGGCCACGGTCGCGTTCTTGTACATGTTCTCGATGATCTGACGCCAGCCGATGCCCGTGTTGTACGCGCAGAAGGAGATTTCGCCTTCCTGCGTGGCATAGGGAATGATGCACTGCTCGGTGCGGCGGAAGTCGTAGTTGAACAAATCCTGGAACCACATGCCGGCGATAAACAGGAAGTTCCAGGGATCCTGGCGGCGGCGCATGGCATCTTCCAGGTTGCGGTCCGGGCCGACGCCGCCATAACCCTTCTTCTTGGCGGTGCCGGAGAGTGCGAAGGTCTTGTCGAACTTCTTGAAGAGGTCCACCAGCGCGAGGCTCTTGGGTGCTTCGAACGGTTTGTAGTTCTTGAGCATCGCCATGGCCATCATGAAGTTGGAGAAATTACCGGTGCGGGCTGCGTCGGTAATGGCGCGCGTGTCCTTCATGAGTTGCGGAATATTCAGGAAGCGCGGCACCGGAGCCCACTCTTTGGTTTCCTTGTTGATCATCAGCGCGGTGCCCACGCCGCAGTTCGGGTGGCAGCCGCAGGAGAGCTGGCCCCACTGGGCGTTGGGCCCGTGCACCATGTCCGCGAAGTCGGAAAAGGTGCCCATGGCGGAGATAGGGAACCAGTGCTCGATGGGGTCCACCTTGCCGACCTGCTGGCTGACGTCCTTGGCCATGTGCGAGAGGGTGTAGCGCTGCTTGTGGCGGCGCTCGTCGGAGACTTCCTCGTCGCGGCCGGTGAAGGAGACAGGCTGGAAGCTGACGAAGGAAATTTTCTTGGGGTTTTCCATCGCGAACTTGACGATGGGGCCCACCTGGTCGTTGTTCACGTTGTTGACCAGCGTGGTGACCAGCACGATCTCCACGCCGGAGCTGTGCAGGTTTTCAATGGCGCGGAGCTTCACGTCGAAGAGGTTGCCGACCTGGCGATGCGAGTTCGCGTCGTTGCCGATGCCGTCAAACTGGAGATAGACGTAACGCAGCCCGGCTTCAAACGCCTGGCGGCAGAATTCTTTGGACTTGGCAAACTCGATGCCGTTGGTCGCGGCCTGCACGGAGTTGTAGCCGACCTTGCGGGCGTAGCGCACCGCGTCGAGGAAGCGCGGATGCATGGTGGGCTCGCCGCCGGAGAACTGCACAGACATCTGGCGGCGCGGCTTGATGGTAATGGCGTTGTCCAGCACTTCCATGATCTCGTCCCAGGAAAGCTCGTGGACGTAGCCGACCTGATTGGCGTCCATGAAGCAGGGGTCGCACATCATATTGCAGCGGTTGGTGAGGTCCACGGTGAGCACGGAGCCGCGGCCGTAGCGCACGGTGGAAGAGCCGTGGCGGTGCAGCGTTTCGTCGTTGTGCGCGGGAATGTCGCGGCCGGGGAACTGCTTTTCGACCCAGGAGAGGAACTTGGCGTCCACGGCCATCATGTCTTCGTAGTGGCCGTGCTTGGGGCAATCCTTGATCATCCAGACTTGGCCGTCGCGCTCGATAATCTGCGCCTTGATCTCGCCGACCTTCTCGCCGACGAGGTCTTTGAGGTCCTTGGTGCCGTCGAAGATGGCGGCGCGAGCTTCGCTGACGCACTTCGGGCAGAGGGAGTCGGTCGTGCGAGGGAAACCGAGCGTGGGCTTGGTCTTCTCCCAGGATTTCAGGATGGGCTTATCCGACCACTTGGGCGTGAACGACGGGTTGGGCTTGATGCGGCCATTAAAGAACTGGACGGTGTCGAACGTGAGACCGGCCAGCTTGGTCACGCCCCAATCCACAAATTTCAGCGCCCGCGAAGCGGCAGCAGTCCTGGGCATCGTATCGTCTCCTCAGCAATCAAAGTCGGGGATTTTGTTGTCAACAACCGGCTTCATCGCCCCCCAGCGAAGGCCAAGAACAAAGGCATGTACGCCTACACTTCCGCCTAAGTATTTCTAACTGTTGAGTTTGCCCTTCAATTCTGAACACGTCGAGGCCAATCGCCTTAAAGTGTGAAATCGAGGGTTGAATGGCGGAATTTCGCAGCCAACGGGAAGGCGCTCTAAGGAGCAAATCTTCTGAGTTGGCATTGACTTGCCATGGGGCGTCCCCTAGGATACCGACCCGAGGGCTTTTTCCCCAAATCCTGAAGATCGGGCACTCGATTGCGCACTGTCGCGTTACGTCCGTGCTCGGTGCAGGCGGGATGGGCGAAGTGTATCGCGCTACGGATTCGAAGCTCGGGCGGGACGTCGCGCTGAAGGTGCTCCCTAAATTCTGCACCTCAACGGTTGACTTACATGCGATGCTTTGCACCCAAACGGAAAGCGTGTCCTCAGCATCTAATCTAGTGAGACCAAGGCGGAGAGCCGGCAGATGAATGTGGGACTTCATTGGACGGAGGCCTTGCGTAGTGGCAGGGCAGATATGCGAAAATAGGCGGTAGGGGCAGGGCATGGTGATGTTGACGAGCAGCCCATCCACGCTGGAAGCGCGCATCGAACAAGCGGACGAGTTGAAAGCCGTCCTGAAGAGAGAACTGCGCAGCGGGGACTGGGTGCTGGTGACGACCAAGAACTCGGTGTACTCCATCTGCGTGATGGGCGAGGACCAGTATGTCGTCTCCGGGGGATGGTTTGACCGGCACGGCGTTTCACCGAAGGAAATCTCCATCACCGGCTGCACCTGGGGCGGCACGGCCATCAAAGAAGACATTGTGGCCGCCCGCGGCCTTTTCCTGGAATTCGGCAACCACGTGATTACCACACGCATTCAACACGTCCGCGTCATTCCGCGAGAACAGCAGCCCGTAATTTAATACTCGGACAATCTACCGCGCACTACCAAGTTAAGGGAAATCTGTGCGCGGGTGGGGTGAACGAACTGTGCCACGCGCGGCCCTGCAGCGCTGGTTTGGCACAGCGGATTCGTCGTAGCGTGGCGGAATATGGCGAAATGCGAAAGGGTTTGAAGCGGAGAAAGCTGTTGAAGTTTCCTACAGCTGCGGGCTGGACACGCTGGCGACCTTGCCCAATTCAGCGCGCATGACCCCGGTTTGATCGAAGTAAAAGAATTTGGCATTGCCGCGATCGCGGACGGGAGCAACCGTACACGCCCACGTGGTCAGAGTAGGACGCAGGAGCGTGAAGATGTAATTGTGCTTCATTACGACGTTCCGCTTCTGTGCCGGCGCGGGAGTAGGCGTCAGCGTGACGCTTGTTCCGCCGCCCGTTTGCGGTGCAGCAGGCCCGCCCGGAGCAGTACTGCCTGTCCCACCGCCGCTAGGAGTCCCTCCCTGCGTTGCGCCGCCGCCTCTTCGGGGCCTTCTTGAACCACCCCCAGCTCCTGCGCTTCCCCCTTTGGCCGGACCACCGCGGCCACCGCCCCCTGCTCCACCAGCGGGGGGCCCGCCAAGTGCGCCGCCAGCTGACCCGCGTTTTTTGGGTGGTTGGGCCCCGCCAAATGGCTGGTCGCCGGTTTGCGGTGGCGGAGTTTTGGCCGGAGGCTGCTGCGACGCTTGTGCAGCGTAAACGCTGAACGGGCCGAGGCTTGAAATCAGCGCCGCCAGTTGCGGCGATTCGCCTGGCGCGAAGAGACCTCCGGGACCGGCCGGTCCGAGCGCGTTAAGCTCCAGGTCTGTGAAGTTGTCGGCGTAGGAGCCGTGCGCAAGACGATAGGACTCCTGATTCGTCTGCAAGACCTTGAGGAAGGAGACGGCGCTCGCTTCGTACGCTTTCATTTGCGCGTCGAGAAAACGCGGCAATGCCATGGCTGCGAGAAGCAGCATGATGGCCATCACCACCATGAGCTCGACCAGGGAAAAGCCCGTCGCGGAATTCCGCCCGTGGGAGCGCGAGGTCATCTGTTTGCTCCGGCGTTCCTGAACCATCATACCCTCGGTTTGGCCGCGGTCACGCGGCGATCCGCGTCCAGCACGACTTCCACTTCGTTCAGTGCCGCGGAAACGGACTTGCGCAGCTCGTCTCTGGGCACTTCGCCCGCCGCGAGTTGCTGCGAAAGCATCCGGAGCGGGCGCTGGACTTTTTGGAGTACGCCGCGGTTGCGCCGCGTGGTCCGGTCGATGCCGGCGCGCAGGTACTCAAACACTTCATCAAACCGGGCAAAGTCCCGCGCCGGATCCGTGGGTGGCAAATCGGTTTCGCCGTCGGCGATGCGGCGCAGGCGCAGTTCGAGGCGGAGAAGCGCCTTGGCATTCTGGCGCGCGCCGGCGACGGCTAATGCGCCCCCCGCCAATGCGCTGGTCAGCACGATCAACCACAGCCGGAGGTGGAGGAGAAAGTTATTGTCCGCCAGCACCGCCTGAATGGCGGGGTCGGGCTCCGACTCCACCGTCTGGCCCAAGGGCATGAAAACAGCAAGCGGGAGCACGACGACGAGCACGCCCACGCACACCAGGATCGGCATCAGCCAGCGGAAATCCGAGCCCGGCACTCCCAGGATGGGAAGTGCAGGAGTCGATTTTTGAACTGGAGCCGCGCCCGTGGATGGTGCTTGTTCAGCCATAACGTCCTCGTAATTTGATGTGGCCTGCCTCGCGAGCTTCCTGCAAGGTGCCGCTCGAAGTCGTGAGGTCGCGCAAGAAAGCTCCGCCGGCGCCTAACCCCCTACGAGATTTCGCCTTACGAACCGTGCCCTCAGTTTATACCCAGATTCTTCGAAATGCAGCATTCACTCGTTGAGCGCAGGACGAAGCAAGGCCACGGCGAAGTGCGCGAAGTGCGCGGCGCCTTCGTCAAGTTGGAGCCAGCGCACGGCGCAGTGCTCTTGCAAGTACTTGGCCACCTTGGATTCGCTGATGTCGAGGTGCTCCGCGAGGCGCCCGCGGATGGATTCGCCGCGCTCGCGGCCCCGCTGGCCCTGGACGAGGATGCGCAGGGCGACCCGCAACGTGGCGCAGGCTTCGACGTAATAGTGAGTGGTCAGATCGGAATCGGAAAGCAGCAACACGCCTGGGCCGGCCGGAGCAGTGTCGTACTCGTCGGTGATGTGCGGCGGGGCGGCGATTAGACGGCGCAATTGCGATTCGAGCTTTGCAGAACGCGAGGCCAGTGCGGGGTCGCCCGCCTTAGAGCGGCTGGCCAGCGCTGCCTCAATGGAAATGGGTCCGGGCTCGACTTCGTGCTCGGGAGCGCTCGTGCTTTGCGGGATGCGGCGGGGCTCGCGGCGAGGCTCAGGACGCGGACGCTCTTCCCGCTGCACCGCAGCGGGTGGTGGCGCGACTGCGGCCGGTGCCGCAATTCCCTCGCGAACTCCTCCCCGGCGGCGCCCGCGGCCTCCGCGGCGCCCGCGACGCCCGCGCTTGCCAGCCGGTGCGCCCGGCGTGGCAGGGGCTTCCGCGCGGGCAGGGCGTTCCACTCGCTGACCGCGGCCTGTTTCGGATGGCTCTGCTTGCGCGAAAATCGCATCAGCAAACGCCAGTTGCGATTCACCTTCTTCGGCGGCAATAGAAGCTGGAATGACGGGACTTGGCGCGGCGGGGACTTCCGAAAGCGGCGCGGCGGAATCAGCCGGACCGGTTTCCATCGGCGTGGTAGGCACGGGAGCACCGAGGCGCACCAGCGCCTCTTCGGCTTTCTTTCTCCAGCCGGTGCGACGGAAGCGCTCGAAGGCCACCGTGTAACATGTCACCGCGTCTGCGTTGGCTCCGGCTTTTTCATGCAACTTGCCCAGTTCGAAGGCGACCATCGCATCGCGCGTGCGTTCAAACAGTTCGGTCATTTTCGCTACCCCGTCCGGAGCGGAGCGGGCCTTGCGGATGCGCGCCTGTATCTGTCGCCAATCAGCCATGGCGAAGCATTGTAGCAGCCAGAGGCCGTGGCGGGAAGTCAGGCGATTGGAATTGAGTCCGCCACGGCTCGCGGCTCGAAAGCGGTGGCGCGCCGCCGGGCGGCGTTCCTCGTTGACAGGGCAAACGCGCGTGTGTTCCTATGGGGCAGTAGTTTCCCTCTCGGTAAACATGCAAAAAGGAGGGCCGCATGAAACGAACCCTCTCCCTGCTGTTGATTCTCTCATTTCTCTGGACTCCGCTGGCTGAGGCCGCCGTGCGCGGTAAGTCCGCGCGCTACGTGGGCGGCACCCTGTCCGCCTTCAAAGACGCCGTCGATGGAACCTGGGACATGACAGAAAGTGAAGTCGTGTTCTCTGCGGACAAAGGCGGCGGGAAAGTGAGCATTCCCTACGCAAGGATTGAATCGATTGAGTACGGGCAAAAGGCGGGACGCCGAGTCGGCGTAGCGCTCGTGGTAAACCCGCTGTTCCTGTTCTCCAAGAAACGGAAACACTTTGTCAGCATTAGCTTTATGGATGCGGAAGGCAAAAAGCAGGGCGCCGTCTTCGAGCTGGCCAAGAATATTGTAAAGGAAAGCGTCATGGCGCTGGAAACGAAAAGCGGCAAGAAAGTGGAATTCGAATCGGACGATGCGAAGAAACACTTCGAAAAACAGTAGTATGGAGGCCGTGATGCCCAGGAGATCAGTGGCGCTGGTCCTAATTCTGGCGTTTGCCTGTCTGCCGCTGGCCGAGGCCTCAGTGGGAAGCGGCGAAGCAATGTACGTCGGCGGCACCATCGCTGGCCTGCCCGAAGCGACGATGGGGAAGCTGAATACGACCTCGGACAGAGTACTGGTGTTTGAATCGCCTAAAGGGAGATTTGAGATCCCGTATGAAAACGTAACGTCGCTGGAGTACGGGCAAAAGGCCGGGCGGCGTGTGGGCGTGGCCATTGTAATCAGTGTGTGGGCGCTTTTTTCCAAAAAGCGGAAACACTTCCTGACGATTGGGTTCACAGACGACAACGAAAAGCCGCAGGGCGTGGTGCTGGAAATCCCCAAGGGCACGGCGAAGAGTTTCATCACCATCCTCGAAGTGCGCAGCGGGAAAAAGGTGGAGTATGAATCGGAAGAAGCCAAGAAGCACGTTCACGGGTAGGTGTGTGCTGCTGACAGCGTTGCTGTTCGTCTGCGGCGTGGCGTCGGCTCAAGAGAAACCGAAAGAAACGCCGTCGGCTGAGCCCGCGGCGAATCCCCGGCTGTTGCAGGTGAAGCGCATCTGCGTCCAGAATTTCGGTGATGACGCGCTGGGAGTACAAGCGCGCGAAATGATTATTGCCAAGCTGTATGAATCGAAACGCTTCAGCCTGACGGAAAATTGCGAGAAGGCCGACTTTGTACTCAAGGGCGCTGTGACCGAACGCAATGACCGGGCATTCCGCGAAGAATCGGAAGGCGTGGGGTTCGGTGTCAGCGCGGCGGCATCGGATTCGTCCGGCGCGGGAATCAACCGCACCGGTACTTCGGCTTCCGCCAGCGCGCGGGGCGATGCGCGCGAAACGCTGGCATCGTCGGAAACCAAGCAGCACGCCGCGGTGACCATGCGCTTGGTGGACAAAGACGGTGAAATCCTGTGGGCGGCGAGCTTGGAAAGCACTGGCGGAAAAACAAAAGGCGCCATCGGCGACGCCGCAGACCGTGCCGTGCGCAAATTCCTGCGCGACCTGGAGCGCGCAGGGAAGCAAAGCACATCGCCGAAACCATGATCGCCGATCCGTAGGGGCCGCCCCTACAACCCGCGAACGCATTCAGGCACAATCGAGGCATGAATCCAGCGGAAAAAACCGCGTGGGTGGTGGCACAGGCGCGCGCGCTGGGGATGGACCTGTGCGGTGTGGCGCCGGCGGACGATTATCCGGAACTGGCCCACAGCGAGGAGTGGCTTGCGCGGGGCTACGCCGGCGAGATGCGTTATCTCCACGATGCGCGGCGGCACTCGCCCGCGGCGGCGATGGACGGCGCGAGAAGCATCATTGTTTGCGCGTTGAACTACAATTCACCGCAACCGTATTCTACGGAGGCATCGACCGATCCGGTGCGCGGCTGGATTTCGCGCTATGCCTGGGGCGGCGATTATCACGATGTGCTCGGCGAGAAGCTCGAAAAACTACTGGCTGCAATGCAGCTGCAATTTGGAATTGGTTTCACGGCGCGCGCGTACGTGGATACTGGACCCGTGGCCGAACGCGTGGTGGCGAAGCATGCGGGCCTCGGCTGGCTGGCGAAAAATACCTGCCTCATCAACGAGCAGCTTGGCTCGTGGCTCTTTCTGGGAGTGATTCTGACGACTCTGGAGCTGGAGCCATCGGTACGTGCCGACGAAGGGCTGCCCGCGGACCTTTGCGGCAACTGCCGCCTGTGCATTGACGCGTGTCCGACGGGCGCCATCGTCGAGCCGTACGTGCTCGATGCGCGGCGGTGCATTTCCTATCTCACCATCGAGCTGCGCGGGAGCATCCCCGAGGAATTTCGCGCGCCGATGGGAAGAATGGTCTTTGGCTGCGACATCTGCCAAGACGTCTGCCCATGGAACCGCAAGGCGCCTGTCACGCGCATGGCGGCTTTTCAGCCGCGAGAGTTCGAAAAGCCATCCCGAAGCCTCGGGACAAAAAACGAAAACCGGACAGAGGATGCGACAGGATCGCTTTTTGCGCCGGAACTGGCATGGCTGGCGTCGCTAAGCGAAGCAGAATTCCGCGGAGTATTCCGCGGCAGCGCGGTGAAGCGGACGAAATGGCGCGGCTTGGTGCGCAATGCGTGCATTGCGCTGGGCAATGCCCTCGCACAGTCCGGCGCAGATTCAAACTGGCGGAAGAACGTGAAGATTCTGCTCGAGCGGCTTGCTGGCTCGGACGAAAAGGACATCGCCGAGGCCGCGCGCTGGGCGCTGGGTCGCTTGTAATGCGCGCTTCGACATCCTGCGAGCAATTTGGATATAATGCCTGCCTCAGCTCAACTGAGGGAAAAAGTCCAAATTCTGGAGGCCCACTTTGGACCGACGGACTTTTCTGATTACCTCGGCCGTGCTCGTAGCCCGGCCGGGATTCTCATCGGAGGCAAATCCCGTGGCACACGAACTCCCCGCACTTCCGTATGCATTTGACGCGCTGGAATCGCACATCGACGCCAAGACGATGGAGATCCATCACGACAAACATCACGCCGCGTACGTGATCAACTTGAACAAGGCGCTGGACGGCAACGCGGCCCTGCAAGGATGGTCGCTCGACGACCTCTGCCGCAAAATCAACGACGTGCCGGAAACCATCCGCACCGCGGTGCGCAACAACGGCGGCGGTCACTGGAATCATTCCATGTTTTGGAAAATCATGAAGAAGGGTGGCGGCGGCGACCCGGTGGGACCCGTGGGCGACGCCATCAAGTCCAGCTTCGAATCCTTCGCCGCGTTCAAGGACAAATTCAACGCGGCGGGCATGGGCCGATTCGGCTCCGGCTGGGCATGGCTGGTGATGAAGGACGGCAAGCTGGCCATTGAGTCCACGCCGAACCAGGACAACCCGCTTATGGCCGGGGGCAAAGTGGTGATGGGCGTGGACGTGTGGGAGCACGCCTACTACCTGAAATATCAGAACCGCCGCGCGGACTACCTCGGCGCATGGTGGAACGTGGTCAACTGGGACGCCGTCAACGACCTTTACTCAGCCGCTAAAAAATAGGGGCGCCGCTAGCTGCGCCCCCTGCGAAGCGCCGGGCGGAACCTGTCCCGACGTTCTTTGTCGGGAGCCCGGCATTTCCGCTTGGATTGTCATTTTGAATCCGCCTCGATCCTTCGGGGCGGTGAATCACAATTCTGGAAGGAGAGAGCGATGAGCAAGGTACGGGTGCTGGTGGGCACGAAGAAAGGCGCGTTTATTCTGTCGTCGGACGGCAAGCGCGAAAAGTGGGAAGTTAGTGGACCCCATTTCGCAGGCTGGGAGATCTACCACATGAAAGGCTCGCCCGCTGACCCGAATCGCCTGTACGCATCGCAGTGCAGCGGCTGGTTCGGGCAGGTCATCCAGCGCTCGGATGACGGCGGCAAAACCTGGCACCAACCGGGCACACCTCCAGGCGAAGAGAAAACTCCCGAGGGCGCGCCCAAGGGCGAGAGCAACAAGTTTGTCTACGACACTTCTCCGGAAACCGGCAAGCCGCTCACCACCCACCAATTTTTTGACGGCACGCAACACCCCTGGGAGTTCAAGCGCGTGTGGCATCTCGAGCCGTCGCTGAGTGATCCGAACCTCGTTTACGCCGGCGTGGAAGACGCTGCGATCTTCCGCACCACCGACGGCGGAAAGTCGTGGCATGAACTGGCCGGACTGCGCGGTCACGGCACCGGGCCCAAATGGCAGCCCGGCGCGGGCGGGATGGGCCTGCACACGATCCTTCTCGACCCGAGCAATCCCAAGCGAATCTACATCGCCATCTCGGCCGCGGGCTGCTTCCGCACCGACGACGCAGGCAAGACTTGGAAACCCATCAACCAGGGACTCAGGTCCCAATACATCCCGGACCCAACGGCCGAAGTCGGTCATTGCGTTCACCGCATCGCTCTGCATCCGTCGCGTCCCAACGTGCTGTTCATGCAGAAACACTGGGACGTGATGCGCAGCGACAACGCCGGCGACAACTGGCATGAGATCAGCGGGAATCTGCCGACCGACTTCGGCTTTGTGATTGACGTGCACGCACACGAGCCGGAAACGATCTACGTAATTCCCATCAAGAGCGATGGGGAGCATTTCGTGCCCGAGGGAAAGCTGCGCGTTTACCGCAGCCGCACCGGCGGAAACGAGTGGGAGGCCCTCACCAAGGGACTGCCGCAAAAGGATTGCTACGTCGACGTGTTGCGCGACGCCATGGCTGTGGACTCGCTCGACAAATGCGGCGTCTATTTCGGCACCACTGGCGGGCAGGTGTACTGCTCCGCCGATGCCGGCGACAATTGGGCCCCGATCGTTCGGGATCTCCCGGCAGTGCTTTCCGTCGAGGTCCAGACGCTGACATGATCCGAGTCGTTCTTCCCCAACATCTGCGGACTCTCTCGAGGGTCAGCGGCGACGTGGAGCTCGATGTGGAGGGTCCGGCCACGATGCGCTCGGTGCTCGACGCGCTCGAAGCCCGCTATCCCATGCTGCGGGGGACGATTCGCGACCACGTCACGCTGGAGCGTCGGCCGTTCTTGCGCTTCTTCGCCTGCGCGCAGGACCTCTCCCTCGAATCGCCGGACGCCCCCTTGCCCGAAGCGGTCGCCTCCGGTGTCGAGCCTTTTTACATCATCGGGGCCATTGCCGGAGGGTAGGGGCCTTCGCGTAGCGCAGCCACTCTTGCTTGCCCTGAACGAAGTGAAGGGGCTGCGCCCCTTTCGGGGTGCGGCGGCTTGCCTGCCCTGAGCCAAGTCGAAGGGACGCCGCTTCGCCTTTTTCGCTGCCGGCCGAAATTTGCTCTTGACAGGACAATGTCTAAAAGATAATATATGATTCGATGTACCCACGATGGGCTATATATGAAAGCAAGGGCCAGGCGACAGGGAAGAGGTGCCGGGGGAAAGGCGCAAATCCTTGCCAATACGTGACCTGCGTACGGCAAGTGCGCTGCGAATTGCATTCTTTCAGCCACTGGATGTCGAGAGATGATCTCCCGCACAACCCACTGGAAACACATGACTTGCATGTGTCACAAATTGCATCAAATCCACAACTCTTGCATTTGCAATCGCTTGGACATCATCTCTCAAAAGTATGGGGGGGGACTGAACCACGGGTTAGTCTATTAGGGTTGGGGCTTAGGTCGCCTGGCACCCAGCACCTGACACCCGACGCCTGACACTGTACACTGACCACCGAACACTGAGAGGCCAACAATGCACATCCCACTACTCTACGAACTAGCGCTACTGCAACCGAACTTCAGTTTTCCAACTGACGCCGCATCTATCGAGCAAATCATCTTGCGCTGGGTGCACTTCGTGGCGGGGATTACGTGGATCGGGCTGCTTTACTTTTTCAACCTGGTGAACGTGCCGTTCATGAAGGAGCTCGACGCGCCGGCAAGAGGAAAAGTGATTCCCAATCTGATGCCCAAAGCGCTGTGGTGGTTTCGCTGGTCGGCTGTGGTCACTTGGCTGGCGGGCTTCCGCTACTTCATGATCTACCTGAAGACGGACGCGACCAATGCAGGCGAGCCGGCGCTGTTTGGAAAATGGATGGGCATGTGGTTCGGCGTGTGGGTGGTGGCCTTTGTGGTGATCTATGGATTGCTGATGATGGCGCAGACGGTGCTGAAGAACAACGGCTACGTGCTCGGCGTTCTGGTGACCATCGTCACCGTGGGCGCGGCGTGGGCGGCGCTGGCCTTGCTCAGCCATCCGGAGGTGAGCAACCGGACGCTTTCCATCGGGGTGGGCGGCGGGATCGGCACGATGATGATGCTGAACGTGTGGGGACTCATCTGGCGCGTGCAGAAAAAACTGATCGCGTGGACAAAAGCCAATGCCGAGCAGGGTACGCCGATGCCTCCGGAAGCGGCGAAGTTGGCGCGGCTGGCGTTTCTGACTTCGCGCGTGAATTTCTATTTTTCGTTTCCCATGCTGTTCTTCATGGCCGCAGCGAGCCACTACGCGTTTCTGGCGGGAAAGTAGCAGCGGCTTTGTGCCGCCGCGGGACAATCGCGGCGCTGCCGGTCTGATATCCAGCCCCTACAAATTCAAAACAGGCCGCCTTTTTTGCGGCGGACAGCGAACGCCTGCTTCATCGTTTTTTCAGCGAGCGCATCGAGCTCAACGAGAAATTTTCCAGCGGCGCGACGCGCCTGCTCGAACATGGAAGGGTCGAGCAGGAGCGCGCAGCGGTCCACGAAGGGGCCGACGGCGCCGCGGGAAGCGCTGCCGGAACGCATGGGCGCAGATTGTCGCGCGGCAATCTGCGCGTAAACTTCGAGGTCGCTCCAGAAATCCTCAAGTTCCGCGGGGGACCACTTCAGCGCGGCGGCCATCTGCACAAAAAACTCGGCGCGGAACGCGTCGGCCGCAATCACGTCGGCAGGCTTCATCGGCTTGCCGGCGCGGCCGGTGATGCGGCGCGACAGCCCGGCGACGAGTTGTGCGCACAAGGCCAGCAGGGCTTCGCGGCGAATGTTGAGCAGCAGTTCGCGGTGCGCCGCGGCATGAGCGGTCAGGCCGCGGCGATCATGCGCGGCGGCATAGGCGTCCACAAAGTGCGCGACCACGCGGCTGTCGTTCAGCGCGCCGAGAAGCAGGCGCACTGTCTCGCGGGCACGCAAGGCAGCGAGTTCGCGCGTGAAAGCCATGCGAAGAGAATACCACTACGCGCCCGCAGCCTGTCGCAGCAGCAGAATTGAAGAGCACCGCAGGTCCCAATCATCCAAGTTTTCGTTTTGTGTGCCGATAGGCAAGATTAAGTAGCCAAGCAATACGGGAAAGCGTATGCTGTGCACAGAAGAGAGCCCTCTCCTTTCTTCGGACTTGACCGAAGGCGGTTCTTACCGAGGAGGGGGCCATGAAAAGCCACCCGGATCGAAGCCATCGCAAATCACAGAATTGTGTTCCAGCGCGAGCGGGCACGTGTTTCGTGCTGCTAGCTTTCTTGGCCGCGTCTGTCGGGGCCCAAGACGCCCCCCAGGATCTAACAAAACTCAGCTTGAACGACCTGGTGAATGTACGGGTCAGCTCGGCGTCTAAGAAGGAACAGAAACTATTCCAGACGGCGACGGCAATTTACGTCATCACGCAGGAAGATATTCGACGCTCGAGCATGACGAGCATCCCTGACTTACTGCGCCTGGTGCCGGGCATGGACGTTGCCCACGTGGATGCCAGCAAGTGGGCCATCACGGCGCGCGGGTTCAACGGGCGGTTCGCCAATAAGATGTTGGTGCTAGTGGACGGACGGACCGTGTACAGCCCGCTTTTCGCCGGGGTGTATTGGGAAGTGCAGGACGTTCTGCTGCCGGACATCGAGCGAATCGAGGTGATCCGAGGGCCGGGGGCGACGCTGTGGGGTTCGAATGCGGTGAACGGCGTGATCAACATCATCACCAAGCGCGCCAAGGATACCCAAGGCGGACTGATCGTTGCGGGCAGCGGCATGCAGGAGCACGGCATCGGCGGCTTCCGCTACGGCGGAAAGCTCGGCGCCAAGACGCATTTCCGCTTCTACGCAAAGCACTTCAATCGCGGTGAATCCGTCGATGCGAACGGTGGCGCCGCGGGCGACGCCTGGTGGAGCGTGCGAGGAGGCTTTCGCTTCGATTCCGACATCTCAGTGCGCGATCTTCTTACCGTGCAGGGCGACCTGTACCGGAACCACGAAGATCAGCGGGTCAACAGAGCCTTACTGACGCCTCCGTTTAGCCAGGCCATCGACGCGCCATTGCGTGCCGTCGGCGGAAACTTCTTGACGCGCTGGACACGCACCTACTCGCCGCGCCAGCAGATGTCGCTGCAATTTTACTTTGACCGCGTCGACCGGTTCGAAGTGCGTGAAGGGGAATCGGTTCAAATGGCAGATGTGAACTTCGAGCACCGATTCGGCATTGGCATGCGGCACGACATCGTTTGGGGAGCAAGCTACCGTCACATTGCCGACCGCGTGGATGCCACCTTCTTCCTCTTGGTCAGTCCCGCGACTCGCCGACAATACATGCTAAACACTTTCGTCCAGGACGAAATCACCCTGGTCAAAGATCGGCTGAAGCTAGTGGCCGGGATCAAACTGGAGCACAACCGTTATGCCCGTTTGGAGAACGAACCGAGCCTCCGGCTGTTATGGACTCCTTCGTTGCGGCAGGCCTTTTGGTTCGCCTACTCAAAAGCGGACCGGTTGCCGACCCGGGCGGAGGATAGCATTCGCGTTAACTATGCGGCCTTTCCCGGGCCTGGCGGACTCACCGCCCTGGTCACCATCAACGGAAATCCGGATTTTGAAGATGAAGAGCTGAAAGCGTTCGAGCTTGGATACCGAGTGCAGCCCAGCCACCGATTTTCCGTTGACCTGGCTACTTTCTACAACTGGTACAAGAATCTTCGGACGCAGGAACCAGGCGTACCCTTTCTGGAGACCTCACCGCTTCCGCCTCACATCGTGGCCCCTCTTGTGTTCAGCAACCTGATGCACGGAGAAGCGTACGGCGCAGAGATTGCCACCACCTGGAATGTGACTAACGACTGGAAACTGACAGGCGCGTACTCCTGGCTCACCCTGCAACTGCACCGCGAGGTAACCAGTTTGGACCCAGCGGTCGAAAGTTCGGAAAGAGACTCACCGCGCAATCAATTCCAGATTCGTTCCGAACTGAATCTGCCACGCCAAGTGGAGCTGGACACGAGCATTTTCTTTACCGGGCAACGCACGTCCATGAGTGTCCCGCGCCACACGCGAGTTGATTTGAGAATTGGATGGCGGCCGGCGGAACGATGGGAACTCAGCCTCATGGGGCAAAACCTGCTGAGCCCGCGCCATGCGGAGTTCGCCAAAACGGAGCTTAACCCACCCACGTATGACAAGCGCAGGGTATTCGGAAAGATCACGTGGAGATTCTAATGTCCTATTCTCGTCCATGCCGAGCGACGCTCGACTGGCGCGCATGGCGCATTGAAAACACGGTGGCAAGTCTCCCACCACGGCACAAACCACGCCGGCTCCGGCGATGGCTGCCCGTACTTGTTTTGGTTGGCTTGTTTGCGGGTACTGCGTCGGCGGTGCTAGCGCAGGCAGAGGCGCTCGAGGAATATCAGGTCAAGGCTGCCTTTCTGTACCAGTTCACAAAGTTTATCGAATGGCCTTCGGATGCGTTCCCGGACGCGAACGCGCCGTTCTCCATCTGCGTGGCGGGTGCTGATCCGTTCGGGAACACACTAAATCAAGTGTTCCAGCAAAAGACAGTGGGTCAACGAAGACTTGAGCTGAGGCGCTCGGCGCACGGAGAGGATCTGCAAGGCTGTCAAATCCTGTTCATCAGCTCATCCGAGCGCAAACGCTTTCCGGCCATTCTGGACAAGGTGAAGGGAACTCCCGTGGTGACCGTAAGTGAAAGCGACCGCTTCATGCAGGCCGGCGGCACGATCAATTTCTTTCTGAGCGAAGAACGCGTGCGCTTTGACATCAACCTGGAAGCAACGGAAGGCACTGGCCTCAAGTTCAGCTCCCGATTGCTGAGCGTGGCGCGCACGGTGCTCAAAGCCCAACGGGGCGGGGACTAGTATGCCGTCATTTCGGGATGCGCCCATTCGCCGAAAGCTGACGCTGGTCATCATGCTGACGAGCAGCAGCGCGCTGCTGCTGGCGTGCGCGGGCTTCCTCTTGCAGGAACTTCTGACTTACCGCGGCGCGTTGGCGCAGGAAACGTCGTCTGTGGCCGCGGTAATTGGAGCGAACAGCACGGCCGCGCTTTCGTTCCGGGACGCGGAGGCGGCGCGGCAGTCCTTGGCGGCGCTAGCGGCCGAACCGCATGTGGAAGTGGCGTGCATCTATGACACGAAAGGAGTGGTCTTTGCCGAATTCCATGCGGAGAACCGACCACCGTCCGCTATCCCGCCGCTCGGTGCAGATGGCGCGCTGTTTGCGAACAACCATTTGACGCTCTTCCAGCCAATCCTCTTGGAGGGCGATCGAATTGGAACCGTGTTTGTGCAGTCGGACCTGACGGAACTGAAGTCGCGGTTGCGTCGGTACGCGCTGATCGCTTTGTTGCTGCTGGTGCTTTCGATGCTGGCTGCATTCCTGCTGTCCAACAAGCTACAGGGCGTGATTTCCACGCCGATCCTGGATTTGGCGCAAACTGCTCGTGCCGTTTCCCTTGGAAAAAACTATTCGCTGCGAGCAACGAGCAGCAGCAAGGACGAAGTCGGACAATTGATTGCCTCATTCAACCAGATGTTGACGCAGATTCAGGAGCAGGATCAGGCTCTGCGACGAGCCAATGACGAATTGGAGCAACGCGTGGAGGAACGCACGCGGGACCTCACTCGGGAAGCCCAGGTGCGGCAGCGGGCGCAGAAAGAGTCAGAAGAGCATGCGGCATTCCTGAACGCGTTGATTGAGGCGACTCCGCTGGCAATTATCGTGCTGGACGCCGAGCAACGCGTGAGGCTGTGCAACCCGGCGTTCGAAAACCTTTTCCAATGGAGGCAGGCGGAAATCATCGGACAGAACCTGGATCTTCTGGTTGCCGACGATGCGTTCTCGGCTGAAGCCGCGGAGTTGACGCGACGAAACCAAGCGGGAGAAATCGTGCATGCCAACACGTCCCGGCGCCGGCGGGACGGAACCACGGTGGACGTAGAAATTCACGGCGTGCCTCTGCAGTTGGACGGGCGTATGGCCGGCGGCTTCGGGATCTATCAGGACATCACCGACCTGAAGCGAACGGAGAGGGAACTGCTGCGCGCGCGGGACGCCGCGCAAGAAGCCAGCCGAATGAAAAGCGAGTTTCTGGCCAACATGAGTCACGAAATCCGCACGCCGATGAACGGCGTAATTGGCATGACGGAGCTGGCGTTGGAGACCGATCTGAACGCCGAGCAGCGGGAATACCTGGATATGGTGAAATTGTCCGCGAATTCCCTGCTCACGGTGATTAACGAGATTCTGGACTTTTCGAAGGTGGAGTCCGGAAAGCTGGAGTTAGTCACGGCGGAATTTTCGTTTCGAAAAATGATCGCGGAGGCGATGGAGCCGCTAGCCGTACAGGCCAGCCAGAAAGGACTGGAGCTGGCCTACTACGTTGCGTCGGACGTGCCTGACGGGCTGATCGGCGATGCATTGCGGCTTCGTCAGGTAGTGATCAACCTGACCGGAAATGCCATTAAGTTCACCGAACATGGCGAGGTAGTGCTGCGGGTGACCTCCGACGCGCGGCACGATCACAGTGTGGCGCTGCACTTTGCGGTGACGGACACGGGGATCGGCATTCCGGCGGAGAAGCAACAGATGATCTTCGAAGCGTTCCGGCAGGTGGACGGGTCCATGTCGCGGAAATACGAAGGGACAGGACTTGGATTGAGCATTTCGACGCGTCTCGTAGAACTGATGAACGGAAAGATGTGGGTGGAGAGCGAAGCGGGAAAGGGAAGCACGTTTCACTTTACGGCGATGCTGGAAATGCAACGCGAAACGGAAGCGCGGATCCAACCGCTGGGCGTCGAGGAGTTGAGCGGGATGCAGGTGTTGGTGGTGGACGACAACGTTACCAACCGCCGACTGCTGACTCAACTGCTCCGCGATTGGAAGATGAGGCCCACGGAAGTGCATCGAGGGGCGGCGGCCCTCGATGCATTGAAGAATGCTGCCAGCGAGGGCCAACCTTTCTCTCTGGCGCTGATTGACGCGCAGATGCCGGAGATGGACGGGTTTGAGCTGGCGTCAAAAATCAAAGCGGACCCAATTTTAGCGAGCACGGTCATGGTGATGCTGACATCGAGCACATTGCGCGGCGATGCGGAGCGCTGCCGGCAATTGGGAGTGGCGAGCTACCTGACGAAACCCATCCGGCCGTCGAAATTGCAGGAGGCCATCCTGGCCGTGCTGGGGAGAAAACAAATGAAGACCGAATTGCCGCCCATGGTGACACAGACCACCGTACGGAAAAATGCGCGCGAGTTGCGAATCTTGGTGGCCGAGGACAACCTTGTAAACCAACGGCTGATGACCCGGTTACTGGAAAAGGCGGCGCACCAGGTCACCACGGCAAGAAACGGCATCGAAGCGGTGGAAAAACTGACGCACGGATTGTTTGACCTGGTGCTGATGGACGTGCAGATGCCGGAAATGGACGGGTTTCAGGCGACGGCAGCCATCCGGGAGACGGAAAAAGCCACCGGGAAACACATCCCCATCGTGGCGGTGACTGCGCACGCGCTGAAAGAAGATCTGGAAAGGTGCCTCCAAGCGGGCATGGACGATTACATCTCCAAGCCGATCCAACCCGCTGAACTTTTCCGTGCGCTGGAACACCAGTTGGCCGCGGTGGATGCGCGCGGCGCCACAACGCTCGCCGCAAGATCTGAAACCCTCCAACTGGACCGCGGCGAGATCTTGGTGCGGTTGGATGGCGATGAAAACCTACTGCAGGAATTACTGAAGGTCGCCCTCGTCGAAGTACAACATTCATTGCCGGCGATGTGCAAGGCACAAACGGAGCGGGATTTGAGCACGCTTCAGCACGCAGCGCACTCGCTCAGAGGGGCGATGGCCATCTTTGGCGCGGCGGAAGCCGTGGATGCCGCCACACAAGTTGAGGAGTTAACACAAAAAGGCAACCAGAATGGCCTGGACACGGCCGTCGCTCGCCTGCAACAGGAAATGGCACGGCTCGAACTGGCACTGACCGCGCTTTTACGGGTGGAGGCGAAGTAAGCAGCAGGCAAGAAATCTAATGCAAGGGGTTGGCGCGAGCGCATTCACTCCGCTCTGATTACCATTACGGCGAACAAGGAGGCTCGCCGCTGCGAGAATCAGTGCACGGAGCGCGCGCCGAGTTGAGGAGTGGGCGCAGTTTCGGTGGTCCGCGGCTTGCTTGGCTCGGCGATGGGCTGTTCGGGCTTGGTAAGAGCAATCTCCAGCACCTGGCCGAGTGTACTGGCGTAGTGGATCTGCAGGCCCTCGAGCATTTCCGGCTGGAGATCCTGCTTCACGTTGGGCTCGTTATCTGCGGGCAGAATGACTTCTTTGATGCCGGCGCGCTTGGCGCCGAGGACCTTTTCCTTTACGCCGCCGATAGGCAGCACGATGCCGGAGAGTGAAATCTCGCCGGTCATGGCCACACGCGGGCGCACTTGGCGGCCGCTCAGCAGGCCGACAAGCGAGGTGACCATGGCAATGCCCGCCGACGGGCCGTCCTTGGGAATGCCGCCCGCCGGAACGTGCATGTGAATGTCCTTGTTGGAGAAAAAGTCCGGATCGATGCCGTAATGCTCGGCGTTGGAGCGCACCCAGGAAAGCGCGGCGCGCATGGACTCCTGCATTACTTCGCCGAGGTGACCGGTCATGGTGAACTGCTTGCCGCCGCGCATGCAGCTGGCTTCGATGAACACAATGTCGCCGCCAGCGGGCGTCCACACCAGGCCTACGGCTACACCGGGCTGCTTCACGCGTTCCTCGACTTCCTTTTCGGCGCGGTACTTCTGCACGCCAAGGACTTCGCGGATCACCTCGGGCGTGACCTCCAGCTTTTCCGTCTTGCCTTCGGCCATGCGGCGCGCCTGCTTGCGGCAGAGCGTGGCGATTTCCCGCTCCAGGTTGCGAACCCCCGCCTCGCGCGTGTAACTGTGAATGATCTCGCGCAGGCTGTCGTCGGCGAACGTGATCTTCTCCTCCACTTTCAGGCCGTGCTCCGTGGCCTGCTTGGGAATCAGATATTTTTTGGCGATGAAGATTTTCTCTTCCTCGGTGTAGCCGGGGAGCTCGATCAGCTCCATGCGGTCGCGCAGCGGTTCGGGAATGGGGTCAATCCAGTTGGCCGTGGCGATAAAAAGCACCTTGGAAAGATCGAAGGGCACGTCGAGATAGTGATCGCGGAAGGAAGAGTTCTGCTCCGGGTCGAGCACTTCCATCAGCGCGGAGGAGGGGTCGCCGCGGAAATCGCGGCCCAGCTTGTCCACTTCGTCAAGCATGAACACGGGATCGTTGGTCTCGCCGCGGCGGATGCCCTGAATCACCTGTCCAGGAAGAGCGCCGATGTAGGTGCGGCGATGGCCGCGGATTTCGGCCTCGTCGTGCATGCCGCCCAGGGAGATGCGCACGAACTTGCGCCCCAGCGCGCGGGCGATGGACTTGCCGAGTGAGGTCTTGCCCACGCCCGGAGGCCCCAGAAAGCACAGGATGGGGCCCTTCATGCCCGGCTGAATCTTTTTCACCGCCAGGTAGTCAAGGATGCGCTGCTTTACTTTCTCCAGGTCGTAGTGGTCCTCGTCAAGAATGGCCTGCGCGCGGACGATGTCAATTTCCTCTGCGCCGGAGGATTTGGTCCACGGAAGCGAGGTCATCCATTCCAGGTAGGTGCGGGAAACCATGTACTCGGCGGAAACGGGAGTCATTTTGGCCAGCCGCTTGAGTTCTCGCTCGCATTCTTTTTTGGCCTCAGCGGGCATGCCGGACTCTTCCACCTTCTTGCGGAGTTCCTCGGATTCGGTTTGCGCGTCGTCGTACTCGCCCAGCTCTTTTTGAATGGCCTTCATCTGCTCGCGCAGCAGGTACTCGCGCTGGCTCTGGTTCACCTGTTCCTGCACCTGCTCCTGAATCTTGCTGCGCAGCTCGAGGACTTCGAGTTCTTTGCTCAATTCGCGGATCAGCGTCTCCAACCGCGCGCGCACGCTGGCGGTCTCCAGCAGTTCCTGGCGGATCATGGTGGAAAGTGATGGCAGCGTGCCGGCAATGAAGTCGGCCAGGCGTCCCGGTTCGTCGATGTTGAGCACCACGCCTTGCAGATCGTCGGAAAGCTGCGGAGAGCGGGAGACCACATTGCGAAACATTTCCTGCGCGTTGCGCTGCAGGGCCATCAGCTCGGCATCCACCGGGCCGATAATGTCCGGATGCTGCTCCACGCGCGCCTGCATGAACGGCCGGAAAGTGGTTACTTCCACCACGCGGATGCGCTTGAGTCCCTCGAGAAATACGACCATGTTGCTGTTGGGCATGCGCACCATCTTGTGAATCTTGGCGGCGGTGCCAACCGCGTGCAGATCGCTCGAGCCGGGGTCTTCGATGCGCGGATCCAACTGAGCCACTACGCCGAGGATTTTCTCTTCGCCTTGCAGAGAATTGAGGAGTGCCAGGGAACTCTCACGGCCGACAGTGAGAGGCAGGACGGCGCCTGGAAACAACACCGTGTCCCGCACGGGCAGAATGGCTAGTTCGCTGGGAATGCGCACATGTTTTTCGCTCATAGCCGCTCCTTCACAGGCCCCTGAATATACGATGCACTCCTGCTTCCAAGCCACGATGTATAGGATGCAGGAGGCTTGGTCGAAGATGCCGCACATTCGCCATGGTATGGCTAAACAAACCTTAGCATATTACACTAAAGAATGTAAACAACACGTAATAGAATCAAAACAGGCGTGTTACATATGAAACAGAACTCAACTTCGCATCTAGCATCGTTTCTCGTAGCGCATTCCTACTTAGCAAGCTCAAAGTCATTCTAGTCTAAACCCGATAAGGTTCGTAGTCAGTTTGCTCCCTCGAGCGGTAATTCCAATATTCGAGAGCAAGGTTTGCGGTTGCCGAAGGGAGCTTTAGTCCCCAGTCGAGCCGGCAATTTTTGCGCGCACGAACTCTAATGCTCCTTCACGGTTGGTCAGGTGGCCCTCGAGCTGGGCGTCTTCAACGGCCTGGAGTAGGCTGCGGAACTGCGGCCCGGGCACCAAGCCAAGCTGCTTGAGGTCGTCGCCGGTGAGCAGCCGCGGCGGGCGGACCTGTTCCGGCGGCGTCTCCGCGAGGAAGCGGCGAATGAAATCAAAGTTGTCGAGCATGCCATGGCTGGAGAGGCAGTCGAGGCGGTGCAGCTCGAGGTGTTCCTCGAAGCGCGACAGTCGCACGAAACGCTTCAGCGTGGACGTCTTCATTTGCGGCACATCCTTGAAGCGCAAATGGTGCTCGACGAGCGAGACGATCTGCTCTGCCTCCTCGTTGGAGAAGCGAAATCGGCGGCAGACTTCCTCGGCCATGCGCATGCCGACTTCGACATGACCGTCAAAACGGATGCGGCCATCAGGTCCGCTGGGCGGCGCGAAGGTAGACGGTTTGCCGACGTCGTGAAGGAGCACGCCCCAAGCTAGGGTGATCGAGCAGCCCTGCGCGAGCATTCCCAGCATCAGGCAGGTGTGCACCCACACGTCGCCTTCAGGGTGGAACTGCGGCGGTTGTTGGACGCCTTTCATTCTCGCCACGTCGGGCATCAAGGCGGCGAGCAAACCGGACTGTTCAAGCAATTCGAAGCCGCGGCGGGCCGCGCCTTCGGTGAGCAGCCGGGTCAGTTCGTCGCGCAGGCGCTCGGCGGAGACTACGGCAACTTCCAGCGCGAGCTTTTGCATGGCCGCAAACGTGGCGGGTTCGATGGCGTAGCCGAGGCGCGCGGCGAAACGCACGGCGCGGACCATGCGCAGTTTGTCTTCGGCAAAGCGCAGAGCGGGCTGGCCGATGGCGCGGATGATCTTGGCGTTCATGTCAGCGCGGCCGCCGACGAAGTCGCGGACTTCACCGCTGCGCGGATCCATCAGCAAGCCGTTGATGGTGAAGTCACGGCGCAGGACGTCCTCCTGCGGCGTCTTCGAATAAACCACGCGGTCAGGGTGGCGGCCGTCGGAGTAACCCACGTCGCTGCGAAACGTAGCGACTTCCACTTTGGAGCCGTCTTCTACCACCAGTATTACGCCGAACTGTGCGCCAACAGAGATGCTGCCAGGGAAGAGTTCGAGCACGCGGGCGGGTGTGGCGTCGGTAAAGACGTCGAAATCGGCAGGCTCGCGACCGAGCACGAGATCGCGCACACACCCGCCTACAAACCAGGCCTGGTGGCCGGCGGCATGGAGGACGCGGCAAATCTTGTCCGCTAATGCATGGGAGTGCATGGAGGGATTATGCGGCACTGGGAGAAAAGGTGGTAGGTGTTAGGTTGCAGGTTGTAGTTGAAAACCGCACCGACGCCTGCAAACTAACTCCCGGTGTTAGATGGCACGGAGGATCAGGCAAGTGATGTCGTCGTGCTGGCGGGTGGCGCCGACGAAGGCGTCAACCGACTGCATGATGAAGCGTTGCGTTTCCGCAGCACTTTCGCCCGGGACGGTGTTGAGCATTTCGAGCAGGCGACCTTCACCGTACTCTTCACCCTTCTGGTTGACGGCTTCGACCAGGCCGTCGGTGAAAATCACCAGCAGGTCGCCGCGGCTGAGTTGCGCACGGCCCAGTTCGTACGGCGCCTGCGTGTCGATTCCGAACGGAAGGCCACCGGCATCGAGGCGCTCAACGCTACCGGTGACGTGGCGGAGCACCGGCGCATTGTGCCCGGCGCAAATGTAGCTGAGCGCGCGAGTGGCGGGATCGAGCTCGGCAATAAACGCAGTCGTAAAACGCAGCCCGCCCAACGAATGGGCACAGGCATAACGGTTGAGCCCGGCAACGAGCTCCGCGAGCGACGTGCGCGCGGCAGAAAGTGTCTGCAAGCTGGCCTGGAAAGTGGCCATCAGCAACGCCGCAGGAACGCTTTTTCCGGCCACGTCGGCGACTACCAGCAACAAGCGCGGATCGCCCGGCGCAGCGGCATCCGCGGCACGGTAGAAGACGTCGTAGTAGTCGCCGGCCACGGTATTGGCCGGGCGCGTGGCAAAGGCGATGTCCGCGCCAGGGACTTCCGGCGGCTTGGCGGGCACGAGCCAGCGCTGGATTTCGCGAGCGATTTCCAGGTCACGCTTCATCGTGACGCGATCAGTCAGCTCCAACACGAGCAGAAAAATGAGAACCAACACGCCAACTCCGCCCAGGTTGAGCTGCGTGGAAAATCCTTCCGTGCGGAATTGCAGATTGCCGAATGTCAAGAGAACGAGCGCGGCCAGAAAAAGCACACGCCGCGCGGGCGTGAGCTTCATGAACAGCGCCCAGAAAAAGGCCTGCGCAATCTTCCAATAGCGGCGCCAGCCCGTTTGGCTTTCGATGGCTTTCCAGTCCACGTCCTGGGAGATGAGGCCGTAGCTGGCACGGGCCTCGGACTGGAATTGCGACCAGAGCACGTGCAGCTCGAGACCTTCCGTGACGCGCCGCCAGAAGCCGCGCGCCGCGCCGGGCTTGCGTCCGGGCTTAGGCGGCACGTAGCGCTCGTTAGGATTCGCGGGGGGCTTTTCGGGAGCGGTGCGCGTCGGGGACATCGCGCAAACATTATACGGCAGAGAGCAGGAATCGAAGTGCTTTGCCGAATATCGCTTATTGCATTTCGCTACTCGTCTTCGGGAAGGCGCAGCGAGCCGCCGCGCTGGAGCTTGGAGAAACCGAATTTGTCGCGAAGGCGATCGGTGGCGCGGGCGAGTTTTTCCATGCGTTCGCGCCAGCCGGCGTCGAGCAAATCGAGTTGCGGCGCCGCGTGCTCAAATTGCGAAAGCGCCACACCGAGCAGGCGCACCTGTTGGCGACGGTCCCAGTTGATTTCGAACAAAGCCTTCGTCGCAGCGAGGATGACAGAATCGAGGTCGGTGGGTTCGCGAAACGATTTGGCGCGGGTGATGGTCTTGAAACTCTTGTAGCGGACGGTGAGCGTAACCGTGCGCGCGTAAAGGCCGGAATCGCGCAGGCGCTTGGTGGCTTTTTCGGCGAGATGACAGAGCATGGAGTGCAGAGCTTCGGCGTTGTCCACGTCCTCGCCGAAAGTGTGGTTGTGGGAAATGGATTTCGGCTCGGCGTCCACGAAGAATTCGTAGGCGTCCTGGCCGCGTGCCTTGCGGTGGAGCGCGATGCCCCATTGACCGAAGGCCTCTTCAAGTTTTTCAAGCGGCACCGCGGCGAGCTGGCCGACCGTCTGAATGCCCAGCGCGTGCAAGCCGGCTTCGGTGACTTTGCCGATGCCGGGAATCTTGCGCACGGGCAGCGGTGCAAGAAATGTTCCTTCCATGCCCGCAGGCACCCAGAGCAGGCCGCGCGGCTTGGCCTGATCGCTGGCAACTTTGGCGACGAGCCGCGTCGCAGCCAGCCCCATCGAGGCGGGCAACTGCGTGCGCTCCCAAATTTCGCAGCGCAACTTGTGTGCGGCGGCCAGCGGCGGGCCGTGCAGGCGATCGGTGCCGGCGAGGTCGAGATAAGCTTCGTCCACCGAGGCCATTTCCACGATGGGCGAGTACTTGGCGAAGATGGTGGCGATGCGGTCGCTCCACTCCGAATAAAGCGCATGGTGGCCGTCGAGAAACACCGCATGCGGACAGAGCCGGGCGGCGGTGCGCAACGGCATCGCGGAGTGAATGCCGAATTTGCGCGCTTCGTAACTCGCCGCGGAAACCACGCCGCGCTGGTCGGGGCGCCCGCCGACCACCACCGGCTTACCGCGCAATTCCGGCCGCGCCAACAACTCGACAGAGACAAAGAAGGCGTCCATATCCACGTGCAGAATGGAGGAACCGGAGGGTATAGATTCCGGCGCACCGTCGTGCGCAGGTTTCTTGGCGCGGTATGTGGCCAGTTTCGGCACGGAGATAGATTACGCGGACTGCAGGAGCATTTGAAGGGGCACACTACATCGCGCCGCTACGCGCGCTGGGCGGACAGCACGCGGGGGATTCCTGCCAAATCATTCGTCATGCCGACGGCGGTCCATGTGGATGTGTCGCCGAAGAGCGGGCGAACACAGTCCAGCGCGCCGAATCCGATTTCGCAGACGAAGATTCCGCCGCTACGCAAAAGTTGTGCGGCCTGCGCAATGAGCGGGGCGTATATCTCGCCGCCGTGCGCGCCTCCGAAAAGCGCTTCATGCGGCTCGTGCTCGCGGACTTCACGGGGGAGTTCGGAGGAGTCGTCTCGCGCGATGTAGGGAGGATTACTGACAATCAGATCAAAAGGCAGTGGCGAGTGGCCCCTCGCCTTCGCTCGGGGTAAATGAGTGGCGAGTGGCGAGGGAATAAAATCGTCGAGCAAATTGCATTCGTGAAACTCGATGCGAGTGGAAACACCGTGGCGAGCAGCATTGCGGCGGGCGATGTCGAGCGCAGTTGCGGAAATATCCGTGGCCATGACCGTGGCTTCAGGGAATTCTCTCGCGAGCGCGATGGCGAGGCAGCCGGAGCCGGTGCCCACGTCGGCGATGCGTAATGCGCCGCCCGACGCTGCGCCCAAAGAAGTATCGCGCGCGAAAGAATGGCCGTGCTCTACGCTAAAGCGCTCCAAGGCTACTTCGACAACATGCTCCGTTTCCGGGCGCGGGATGAGCACGCCCGGCGCTACTTCAAACTCGAGGCCCCAGAATTCCTGCTTGCCGGTTAGGTACTGCGTCGGGGTGCCGGCGATGCGGCGCGAGAGTAGCTCGAAATATTTCTCTGCAAGCGCGGGATCAAAATGCTCTTCATGATGCGCGTAAAGCCAGACGCGTTCGCGTCCCGTGACGTGCATCAGCAGCAGTTCGGCGGCGAGCGTGTGCGACGGCACGCCGCCTTCGCGCAGGCGGCGCATGGCTTCTTTCAGAGCGGAACGAATGTCCATGGGAATTACCTGCTGTGCTTACGCCTCGACTAACTCCTGTTTCAGGCGTTCGGATTCGTAGTGCGTCACCAGCGCGTCCACCAGAGGGCCGAGCTTGCCTTCCATCACCTGATCGAGCTGGTGCAGGGTGAAGCCGATGCGATGGTCGGTGACGCGGTTCTGCGGGAAGTTGTAGGTGCGACTTTTTTCCGAGCGGTCGCCGGACTTGATGGCGCCGCGACGCTCGGCCACGATGGCCTCGTGCTGCTTTTCCATCTCCATTTCGTAGAGGCGTGTGCGCAGCACGCGCATGGCTTTGGCCTTGTTTTTGATCTGCGATTTTTCGTCCTGGATGGAGACGACCAAGTTGGTCGGCAAATGCGTGATGCGTACGGCGGAGTACGTGGTGTTCACGGATTGCCCGCCGGGGCCGGAAGAGCAAAACGTGTCGATGCGGATGTCCTTGGCTTCGATCTTGATGTCGATGTCCTCGGCCTCGGGCATTACGGCGACGGTGGCGGCGGAGGTGTGCACGCGGCCCTGTTGCTCGGTTTCCGGGACGCGCTGCACGCGGTGCACGCCCATTTCGTACTTCAGCTTGGAATAGACTTTCTTGCCGGAAATCGCGGCGATCACTTCCTTGAACCCGCCGAGGGTGCCGGCCGAACTTTCCAGCATTTCCACCTTCCAGCCCTGCGATTCAGCGTAGCGCGAGTACATGCGGAAGAGGTCGCCGGCAAAGAGCGAGGCCTCGTCGCCGCCAGTGCCGGCGCGAATTTCCAGAAGAATATTTTTTTCGTCGTTGGGATCCCTGGGAATCAGCAGGACCTTTAACTCGCGCTCCACCGCTTCCTTGCGTAGCTCAAGCGCGCGCTGCTCGTCGTGGGCGAGCTGCTTCATCTCCGCGTCCTCTGCTTCCATAAGCATCTGCTGCGTGCCGCGCAGGCCCTGTTCGATTTGCTTCCACTCGCGGTAGCGCTCGACGATGGCGGAAAGCTCGGCGTGCGCCTTAGCGAGCTTCTGGAAGCGCGCAGAGTCGTTGGTGAACTCCGCGGAGGAAAGCTGCGTGGTCATCTCCTCGTAGCGAGCCTCGATCTTGTCCAGTTTTTCAAAAAGCGTCAGAGCAGCCATGGCGATATCCTCAAAAGCGAAAAGAGAAAATAGAAATTAGAAAATCGGGAAGAGGAATGCGGCGTCCCGTGAGGACGGGACTTGAGAAGGGTCAGCTAATAGAAGGGCGCGAACATCACAGTCTTAGGATAGCCGGATTCGCGACGGCTGTCAAAGCCTGTCATACGGAGTGTGCTCAGCGCAGTTTGGACAGGTCGAACTCAGCACTCGAAACCTGACCTTCTGGAGATTTCACTTCCACGCGCAATGGCCCGGAGGAAACCTTTCCCGCGTCCAGTTCGAGATACACTTCGGCGCCGACAAGCCTCGATCCCTGTTCGGAAAAGACATAGACCGGCCAGCCGGTGACGGCAGTAGGCCGAATCTCTTGCTCCTGCTCGACGCGGAATTGGAACTTCCGCCACACATCCTCACGCACAACGAGCTGCGTGATGGCAGTCGCGAGATAAATGCGCACGATGATTTGTGGGGGTCGCTTGCGGTATTCCTCCGAGGCTTGCTGCGCCGAGTAGCCGAGCAGTGACTGCCGCGAGCGCAACACCACCTGCTGGTAGGGTGTGCGCACTTCCATCTCCACGACCTGCCAGGGAGCGTTCGTCGCCGGCAGCCGCTTCACATATTGCGCCAGGAGTTTAGCGGTGGAGTCATCGCGCCGTTGACCTTGGAAATAAGCTTCGCGAACGGCCTGGCTGGAGAGCGGGTAGTCGTAGGCCGCAGCGGACAGCGCCGCGAACAACACTAGAGGGAGGACCTTCCATCTCATAGGTTGCTTCATCAATCGCCCCACGCCCTCATTCTCTCACTTGTTTGACGCAAGGGACACAAGCCCGGCGGCGCAAGCGAGACCGGGAAAGCTCAAAAGCCTCTTTAGGACTGCGCAAATGCACGGTGAATGCGGTAAAGCAGAAATGCCGTCACGGCGCCGGCAGGAAGCGGCAGCCAGAAGGGCTGCTTGACGGCCAGCATCGGGCCGACGAGCGCAAACGTAAGCGCCATACGCCACCATTCGACGACGAGCTTATCGGTCTGCACCGCGTTGCCCAGCCAGCCGAGGCCTTGCACCAACGTTAGAAATAACGTCGCGCCGGCAAACATCCACGGCCAGGGCGCACTCCAGCGGAGGGCCACCGCCGCGCGGCGCAGCAGAAAAGCACACAGCAGCATGGGAAGCAGCGTCAGCATGACGGCAAAAAAGAAGGTGACCAGAAAATCGCGGCCAATGTTCTCTCGCGGCGCACCGTGCAACAGGAAGTGCACATAGTAGGAGACGGCGAGAAAAAAGCTGCCTAACGTGATGGCGGCGAAATAGTAAGCGAGACTGCCGCGGCGGGTCATATGCGGCGCTGGGTGTTGGGAAAATCCAGCCAGACTTTAACGCCGCAGAAGTGCGACCCTTCCGTACAAATCGGCGTGGTGATGCCGGCGCGGAGGTGGCACGGCGGGCCCAGAAAGCGCGCGAGTGCGGGATGCACGGCGCGAATCTGCGCCACCTCTTCCATGGAGGCCTGGTAAATCTCCTCCTGCGCGTTGAAGCAGGTGCGCATGGTCCATTTGTGCATGAGGTGCAGGAGCGAGCCGGACTCGATCAGGCGAATGGATTTGGCATTGGGCAGGAGATAGAGCGCGAACTCTGGCGGGACGCCGCGGTCCAGTAGCTCGTTTTTTGCGGCCCAGGCGTCGGCGAGCGCGCGCTCGTACACCTCGCGGGCGCGTGCATTCTGCGCGATGAGCATGGGCAGAATAGCGTCGGGTGCGCGCGTATCGGAAAGCACGAGCAACGGGCGCGAGCCGGGCACCATGCGGTGGCGCTGGTCCTGGCTGTCGGCGGTGTGGCTGATTTTTTTGGCAAAGGTGTAATTGGCGTGCTGCAACGCGCGCATCATCGGGGCGTGCACGCCGATGTTGAGAGTCTGGAGGCGATAGGGATTTTTCGCGGGATTCAGCAGGCGGTCGAGCGCTTCGGCGTCAGAGCAGGCGCTGCGCGTAAGGCCGACGACAGCGCGATAAGCATCGGCCATGACAGGAATCGCGTTTGCGGAGTAGTCCACCAGCACGGAGGTTTTGCCGCCGAGGCGCGCGTCGAATTCGCGGGCGAAGGCCTCGCCGTCCGATTGCGGATCTTTCCATTCGGGCAACTCGTCCAGCGGCTCGTTCTCGTGGCGATCGAAGAACTGCGGGTCCACTTCGCGGACGCGGGCGACCATTTCACCGATGACGAGCTTCGCTTCGCTGGGCGTGTCGCTGGCGGCCTGCATGCGCCACAGGCGATGCAGCACGATGCCAGAAAGCGTGTGCACCATGGTAGTGAAAGCAGCGACAGGCAAAACGTATCGCGCAACCTCGATGGCGCGTTTTTCGGCCTGCGCTTCAACTTTTTCCACGCGCTTGGGATGGGACATCGCGCTGACATGCCAGATGTCGTCGAGGATTTTTCGCGTGTGGGGCTTCAGTAATGTGGTGAGCTCGCGGTAGTACTCCCAGGCGCGTGCCACGGCGCGCTCGTAGATGGCGCGCTCCTCCGGACCGAACCGCGGCGAGGGCGGCGGCACGTAGGCGCGGGCCTGGTCGAGTCGCACGTAGCGCTGCGACTGCTGCTCGGAATTGTAGAAGGGGTGCGCGTGGAGAAACGACCAGACGAATTGCCGGCTGACGTATTCGAGGCCAAACTCAAAGTGCGCGTGCTGGAAGACGGTGTGGTGCCCGCCGTAGAAGGTGGCCGCGCCGATGTTCAGTCGCTGCTTGTCGGTGATTTCTTCCGGGCCGATGAGGCGCGGCGAGTAGCAGGTGCGCGCGGCGGCAATGGCGGAATCGTAGGAATGGGAGAAGAAGTTGCGCAGCGTGACACGCGGGAGCGCAGATTCGACCTGCCGATCCGGCGGCGCGTCGGGGGACATGGAAGATTGCATGGCCATTCGTGGGGCATTGTACAACGCGTGCGGGAGAAAAATGTAGCGGCGGCCCTATGCCGCCGCTGGAGGCATTCCGAGCAGCGCCGCTACTTCTTGGCGGCCTTGTCCTTCTCGAATTTTTCGTACTTGCGCTGGAAGCGCTCGACGCGGCCGGCGCTGTCAATCAGCTTTTGCTTGCCGGTGAAGAACGGGTGACAGCTCGAGCAGATTTCCACGCGCATGATGTTGCCCTTGAAGGTGGAGCGCGTCTTGAAGGTGTGGCCGCAGGCGCAGGCCACGGTGAGTTCGTGGTAGTCGGGATGAATACCTTCTTTCATGCGGAAACTTCCTTTCGCCGGGCCGGTCTGCGCGGTTTGGTTCAAACGAGTGTGCTCCTGCCGCGTCGCTAGGCCACAGACAAACGTTGATTATACGCGAATCTGCCAGTTTCACCAACCGCGCGAATGGGGTTCGCATGAGAGCTGAACGATCAAACCTCCGCCCGGTCCAGACGGAATTGAGCCACCAGCATGAGCGCCAGACAGACGGTAAGCCAGCCAGCCACGGGGGTGAACGAGAAATCAGCGTCAGCGCCGGGGGTGCGTAAGAGGTCCAAGAAAAAGGGGATTTTGATCTCGTACCAGAAGCGGAGCCACGCGTACAGCCCCTCATACGCCGATACGGCAAGGATGGCGAGAGCCGTGCCGTTCCGGCTGTTGCGGGCCAGAGTCGTCATCAGGTAGGTAACCGTGTAGCAGAACAGGGCGAGCGTGCACAATGCGACAAGGAGACGAAAGAAGTCTCCTGGGCCTTTTACAGGACGAACGCCGAGACGCGCGAATCGGAAGAGGCAACCTACCAGCACCAGCACCACCATCTGCGCCGCGCCCAGCCCCCAGCTTGTCCACAGGAAGTAGCGCCGCGTGCGCGGGCGAGTGAGCAGAAAATCCGCCGTGCCTTTTTCAAACTCCATGCCCACGCCGAGCGCACCCAGGAACAATCCGCCGGCGATCGGAACCGTAAGCGCCGTCGTATCCAGCAGCGCGGTGGCTAAACCCTGCCACAAGATACGCAAATCCATCGGCTTGACGGCAATCCAGCCAAACGGGTCGAATTTTACGTAGGCGGCGAACGCGCCCGCCGCCAGCAGGGCGCCTAGGAGAATCAAGAAGCAACCGCGGGTGTCGCGCCAGCATTTCCAGAAGTACATGATTCCTCCTTGCGAACGAGTTCGACAAAAATCTCCCGCAAGCTGAGCGGCGAGACTTCGGTCACCGCCGCGCCCTGCCCGCGCAGACGGGCGGCAAAGGCTTCCGCATCGCGGGCCAACAGGTAGCGTGAGAATTGGCCGTTGCGTGCCGCGGCCACGACGGGCGACGTCTTTCCCACCGGCAAGTCGCGTCCCGCCGCAATCACCAGCCGGTAGTGCTCGCGGATATCTTCCAGCCGTGCCTCCAGCAACATGCGGCCTTCGTCCAGGATGCCCACCCAGTCGCAAATCTGCTCGACTTCGGCCAGGTGATGCGAAGAAAAGAACACGGTGCGGCCCTCGGAGGCCGTGTCTTCGGCGAGCAGTTTCAGCAGCGCGTCGTTCATGAAGGGATCCAGCCCCGCCGTGGGTTCGTCGAGTATCAGCAGATCCGCCGCTTGCCCCAATGCCAGCAGCAACCATACTTTGGCGCGGTTGCCCTTTGAGAGCTTGGCGAACTTCTGCTGCATCGGGATTTCGAGCTGCCGCGCGCACTTCTCCGCCGCGGCGTCCGACCAGCCGGGGTAGAAGCTGCGCGTACAGCGGACCATTTCCGCGGGAGTGAGCTGGTCGTAGAGAGCCTTATTTTCGCCCACGAAGGCTACGCGGCGGAGAATGTCCAGACGCTGCTGCGCAACAGCCAGTCCAAGCACGCGGGCGCTGCCCGCGGTGGGCCGCGCCAGCCCCAGCAGCATCTTGATGGTGGTGGTCTTGCCGGCGCCGTTGCGGCCCAGGAAGCCGTACACGGCGCCGCGCGGCACTTGCATTTCCAAGCCGTTGACGGCCACCAGCTTCCCGTAATGCTTCACCAGTCCCTGGGTGACGATCGCATGTTCGCTCATGATTTCCCTCCCAATGCCTTCAACTCTTCCTCAACCAGCTTCACGATCTCCTCGGGCGAAAGGCGCAGTTGCGTTCCCTCGACGGCCACCTGGCGGGCCACGGGCCGCAGCCGGCGCACGCGCTCCGCCTTCAGCAATCCTGGCTGGCCGTCGGCGACGAAAGTGCCACCGCCCGGCACGGCCTTGATGACGGCGTCGCGCTCCAGGTCGAGGTAGGCCCGCGCGACAGTATTGGGGTTGATGCCCAGGTCGGCGGCCAGCTTGCGCACCGAGGGCATCGCGTCGCCGGCCTTGAGCGCGCCTGCGGCAACCGCGTGCTTCACCTGATTCTGGATTTGCAGGTAGAGCGGCACACCGGAGCTGGGGTTGACGTGCAGGAGCATACTGTACTAATACATCAGTGCGGCTGGTGTGTCAAGGGCTTTTTGGGCTACCGCAGGGGGCCGTGTTTGCGCTTGCAGACATGGAGGCGTCGGTATAGCTTTTCTTCCATGCGCGTGAAGCTGCGGCTGGAGTTTGATGCGGAGCCTGCGGGGCTGGAAATGACCGAAGGCGGGCAGCCCGGTGGCTACGTCAACCTGCGCGAAAACCCAGGGGCCATCGAGCAGATCGAGCCAGCGCGCCTTTACCGGCCTCTGCGCGGGATGCTCATGGCGTTGAACAGCGCAGAGTCCGAGTTTGCGAGCGTGGCCTGCCGCACCTGGACAAAAGAAAACCCCGGCGCTACAGAAGCAGCGGAGTTCGGGTCGCGTGTGGACATGATCTTCTCCGGGCAGAAACACAACTTCGAGCGCAGCACATACGTGTCGTTGGCCGAGGGCCTGCGCGAGTTGCTGGAGCGGGAATCCGGCGCAGACACGCTGGCGGCTGAGGTGAGCGTGCTGAGGTGCGCGTATCAGGGGTCGCGCAGCCAAGGCTATGCGCTGCGGCTTATGCTCGTCGGCCGCGGAGGCACGCCGGCGCAGGCTGAGCTGCGCTGGGGTCTGGGCGTCGCCCACCTGCAGCAGGCCCTACTCTTTCTTTCGCGCGCGGTGCGGCAGCAGAAGGCGCCAGCGAATTAACAATCAAGAATCGAAATCCGAAAATCGGGAGAAAAACGCGTCACGTGCGTTACGCGCGGCGGGAGAAGTCAGCGGAGCGGTACCAGGCCACGAATTTCTTCAGGCCGTCTTCGAGCAGCGTGGCGGGCTTGTAGCCGAGCAGGCGCGCGGACTTGGAGACGTCGGCCCAAGTGAGCGGCACGTCGCCGGGCTGCAGCGGCTGCGGATCGCGAATGGCTTTCTTCCCCGTAACGCGCTCGAGCATTTCCACCAGTTCATTCAGTTTCACTGGATGGGAGTTCCCCAAATTGAAAATGTCGAATGGCGCGCCGGTGGCTGGCGGAGAGTATTCCAGCGCGGCGAGAACGCCGGCGACGACGTCGTCCACAAAGGTATAGTCGCGGCCTGTGGAGCCATCGCCAAAAATGGGCACAGGCTTGCCGGCCTCGATCAGCGCGGTGAATTTGTGGATGGCCAGGTCGGGGCGCTGGCGCGGCCCGTAGACGGTAAAGAAGCGCAAGCAGATCACCGGAAGCGCGTAGAGATGCGCGTAGGTGTAGCCGAGCATTTCGCCGGCGAGTTTTGTGGCCGCGTAGGGCGAAATGGGCTTCAGCTCGACGTGGTCCTCGCAAAAGGGCACAAGGCTGGCGGCGCCATAGACGGAGCTGGACGAACCGAAGACGAATTGCTTTACGTGGAACTCTCGCGCGAGATCGAGCAAGTTGAGGGTGGCGGCCACGTTGACGCGCTCGTACAGGCGCGGCTGCTCGATGGATGGGCGTACGCCGGCGCGCGCGGCAAGATGAATGACGGCTTCAGGCTTGGAGCGGGCCACGACGTCGCGCAGGGCGTCATAGTCGGCGATGTCCACCTGTTCGAAGGCAAAGTGGCCGGCCGCTTGGACGTCCTTCAGGTTGGCGCGCTTCCACGCCGGCGGGTAGAACTCATCCAGGTTGTCTACGATGGTGAGGTCGGCGCCCTGGCGGAGCAGGGCCTCGGCAGTGTGGCTGCCGATAAAACCGGCGCCGCCGGTCAGGAGGGTTCGTCTGGAATTCGCGCTCATCAGTCTGGCTCAGGCTTCGATCGCGTCGCGCACCGAGAAATAGACGCATTCGGTGAACGAGATGGTGGGCACGGGTTGCCACACGAATGACTGGCCCAAGCTCTGCAACGCAGACGGGTCAGCAAACACCTTGCCTCACGTGCATTTCAATATCTTCGCTCGCCTGTCGATCAGGCCTTCGATTGCTGCGTCAAAACATAAGCGCACGTAGCGATCGTGATCGCCAACAGCATAAGCGCGCCCTTCATCAGAGTTTCGTACGTCAATGTGTGGGAACCCTGCGTAAGCTCCTTGGGCATGGCGCCAACCATCGTCAGCAAGCGCCACACAACGGTAACGACCACCCCTGCGACCCCACCAAAATAACTCCACTTGCCTATGTGCTTTTCCATGCTTCCTCCTCCGTTTTGCAGCAATCGCTGCCTGGCTTTTTAAAGCCGGATCTGAGGCCTGGCACGACGTTGCGCGAGCAGCAGACGCAGGTCCCTACTTGCGCCCGACGACTTCGATCAGAGCCTTCGCTGCGTACTCAGCCTGCTCGTTTGTCATCTCAGGGAATAGCGGCATGCTGAATACCCGATCCGAAGCCCGCTCCGTGTGCGGGAAGCTGCCGCGCTTGTGGCCCATTTGCGCATAGGCCTTCTGCAAGTGGACTGGCACCGGGTAGTGAATCGCCGAGCCCACCCCGCGCTTTTCGAGCTCCGCGCGAACTGCATCGCGCTCCTCGACCCAGACCACGAAAAGGTGATACACGGACTCATTCTGTGGATCGTCGCAGGGAAACTCGACGCGCGCTCCCGCGAGCCGCTTTCGATACAGCGCGGAGATTTCCTGCCGGCGCTTGGTCCATGTGTCCAGATGCCGGAGCTTGACTCGCAAAACCGCGCCTTGAAATCCATCCATGCGGTAGTTGTAGCCGACATAGTCGTGGTAGTAGCGCGCGGCCTGCCCGTGGTCGCGCAGAATCCGGCAAAACTTTGCTATCGCATCGTCGTTCGTGGTGAGTGCGCCGCCCTCTCCGTAGGCGCCGAGGTTTTTCCCCGGGTAGAAGCTGAACGCCGCCGCCTTGCCAAACCCTCCGATTCGCTGACCGCGATAGCGAGCGCCATGCGCCTGGCAGGCATCCTCGATCACGGAGAGCTTGTGGCGCTCGGCAACGGCCAGGATCGCTTCGAGATCCGCGGGCCGGCCGTACAAATGAACTGGAATCACGGCCTTCGTCCGGGGCGTAATGGCTTTCTCAATTAACTGGGGATTGATATTCGCCGTTGCTGGATCGATATCCACGAAAACAGGATTCGCTCCTGTGTAGGAGATGGCCTCCGCTGTGGCGATGAACGTGTTCGGCGTGGTGATGACCTCGTCGCCCGGGCCGACACCCGCAGCGAGCAAGGCCAGATGCAGTGCGCTGGTGCCGGTATTGAGCGCGATACAGTGTTTCACGCCGCAGTAGCCGGCAAACTCCTGCTCAAACTTGTCGACTTCCTCACCCAAAATGAACGCGGTGTTCCTGCACACCCCATCCAGAGCTGCGAGCAATTCATCGCGCAAGACGGCATACTGCATTTTCAGATCGAAGTAGGGCACATTCATCGGCTTGTATGCTCCTAGATTTCGGTAATAACAGTGCGAAGAGACGACTAATCGAGCGACAACACAGACTAAGTCCTCAGAGGCTCACTGTCAACGCGCCGCACCAGCCACATCTAAGAAACAGATCCATCGCGCAATCTACTTCCCCAGCTTGTATCTCTTTTCAATGCTGAGTGTGCCCACAGAACTGCGGAATGCACGGTCGCCAATCGGAGGTTCTTAATCAACCATGCGAAGGTTTGAGACGCCATGGCTCGATTGGGGATGCTGCCTCGACTCGGTTCATCGGCTGTGGGTTGGTCCCGGTGATTGGGTCCCCCGCTTCGGATCGAGCGGAACCGGTCGGCAGGGCCGAGCAGGTGGAGCCGTCAGCGCTTTGATGAATGCGCGAAAACCTCAGTCTTGCTGGCGGGTGGTGCCGTCTCAGAAGAACTCCACAATGCCTGCGCCGAATATGCCGAAGCACACGACCGTCCTTTCCCAGGAAACTGGTGCGGACTACCCGGCGCCATCTGGGCGATTGCCAGAATTTCCCGCATGCACCGCAATCGGGCGCTTCTTCGATCCATGCCGAAGTAGCCCGCAGTCCGTATGAGAGCAAATGGATTGCCAACAGCAGTGCGCAGATCCTGGATTCGATTATGCCGCTGTTTTGCAGAGACCTGCTTCAACCTTCGGCAGCGGACAGATTTCGTTTTCCCATGGAGCTTGAGAAGATTGTTTCCACTGATGTGAATTACGAGTCACAGCATGATCCCAGAAGGAACCTGAATGCAGGTTCCTTCTCTTTTTCGTTTGAGGGACGCGGGATCCCCTGGCAGACGCGGCCGACAAGGCCGGCCCGGCGGACCACTTAAGGAGGGCTGAACTCGAATGAGAAAATGCTCTCGACACCGTCTGCATCCACCGCAGTAGCGACATAGAAGTACTTGGTACCGGCCTGCGCGGTGCTGTCGGTATAGGTGGTGCCCGGAATCACGGATCCGAGCGCATTCAGCCGCACATAAGGCCCGCCGGCCACGGTCGAACGATACACGTTGTAACCCACGACCACCACGCCGGGCGTCGGGTTGGGGGCATCCCAGGACAACTTGATCCCCGTGGTTCCTCTGCCACTCAGGGTGATGTCAATCGGCAAATTCGTCGCATTGCCGCTGATCCTAACCGACCCATTTGAAATGACGGCCGCAGTGGGCAAGAAACGAATGGTGAAACTGAACGGCTGGCCGGGGGGCAGCACCTTCGTAAACGGCAGGATCAAATTCGGTACGGAGTAGCCAGGGTCTCCGGTCGGGTTGTTGATGGTCAGGGTGATGTCGGAGGCACCGGAATTCAACAGGGTGACCGTCGCTGTCACTCCGCTACCCCCGACAAGGACGTCACCGAAATTGATGTTCGTGGGGCTCACGGTAAGCGTCAGCACCGGAGTGACGGCGGTGCCGGACAAATTGATCGTGACGGTAGGCGCACTACTAGTGTTGGTCAAGGAGACACTGCCGTTGGCGGGCGTCGGCGTCAGTGCAGTAGGGAAAAACCGAACTGTGAAGGTGCCGCTTATGCCCGGCGCCAATGTCGTTGGAGGAGGGGCCGTCACAGTGAAGCTCTGGTCTGAGGCGGGCGTTACAACGGCCGCTATCCCGGTCACCGGGGTGTTGCCAGTATTTGTGACCGTGACTGTCAGGAAAGAGGGGCTTCCGACGTTTACAGTGCCGAAAGGCAAGCTGGTTGGACTGACGCTCAGCATTGGCGCCTGCGGCAGGGCTGTGCCTTGCAGAGTCACAAAGGGACTGTTCGCGGATGTTGTAACAGTTAAGATACCAACGATAACTGTCGGCACCGGCACCGGTGAGGTAGGTTCGAACCGGACAGTAAAGGTGGCGAAGTCACCCGGATTGGTCAAGGTCGCGGGAAGGGGCGGAGCGGTAACGACCCTGAATCCTGCGCCCGTCGTGATTGTGTTGATGGTGACCGCCGGCCCTGTTCCTGTGTTGGTCATGGTCACAGTCAACGGCGGACTCATTGCCCCAACCACCACGCTCCCAAAGTTCGGGGGGCTGGCCGGGCTCAAGCTCAAATTACCAGTTGGAGCGGCTGTGCTGTTGCCCAAAAGTCCAATGCTCACAGTTGCTGCGTTGCTTGTCACCGAAACGCCCCCTGTCTTTCCAACTCCCACAGAGGTCGGAAAGAATCGCACTGTGAAATTGCCGGTGGCGCCCGGCAACAATGTCAGGGGAGGCGCCGCCGTCACACTGAAGCCCGGGTCTGAGGTGGGCGTTACCACGGCCGCTATCCCGGTCACCGTGGTGTTGCCTGTGTTCGTGAGCGTCACGGTCAGCAGCTGGCTCGGCCTATTCACCTGAACGTTACCGAAATCCAAAATGGGGAGATTCGCGCTCAGCGTGAGTCTTTGCGGGTCGCCCGTTCCCGACATCGACACGAACGCCACAGGGTTCACTGCATTACTGTCGACTCTGATGGTTCCGGAATTGCCCCCTGCAGTGGGCGTAAAGGTGACATCGAATGTCATGCTGTTGCCGGGGCCGGGGGCGGGGGCCAGCGTCTGAGTCGGCGGCGAAGGCCCGGGGACAAAATTGCCGATGCTGAAGACCGCTCCTCCCAGCGTTACCACGATGGAGGTCACATCCACGGGCGCTCCACCTGTGTTTATCACAGTGATCGACCGGGTAACGGGGGGAGTCCCGACCACGACAGTACCGAAGTTGATGCTCAAAGGGTTCAGGTTGAGCTGTCCGGAGGAAACACCGGTGCCGGAAACCGTCATGGACCTCGGAGAAACGAGGGGATTGCTCGTCAACGAGATACTGCCACCAAACGGCTGTGACAAGGCGGGTGTAAACTGCACGAAGAACGGTCTCCTCACGCCCGGCCCCAGCGATCCCAATGTCAACCCGGTCACAGTGAATCCTGCCGGTGCGCTCGGGTTCGGATCAGCGATGATGACGTCGAAGTTCCCTGTGTTGGTTACCGTCACAGGTCGCGGCGGATCGGCGGGTATCCCTCCCACTACCACCGGACCGAAATCGAGGTTCGTCGGATTGAAGGTCAACTGAAGGTTTTGCAGGACGCCGTTCCCACTCAAGGGAATATTTTCATTCGGATTCGAAGAATTCGTGCTGACAATCGAAAGATTGGCGTTAGCAGGCACGCCCGATGGAGCAAACTGCACATTGAACGTTCTGCTCGCGCTGGCAGCCAGCGTCAGCGGGACCGGTGGAAACCCGGTCACCGTGAATCCGGAACCGGCGGGGGGGGCTGGCGTGGCAGGAATCGTTAGCGCGGCATTACCCGTGTTTGTGAGCGTCACGATCTGGCTCGGGAGCGGTGTGGTTCCGTCAATGACGTTTCCGAAATCCACGATCGGGGGGCTGAACGATAAAGTTCCCAGCGGCTGGGGAATTCTATTTCCATCAACGGTGATGGAATTCGAAGAAGTGGCGTTGCTCGTCAACGAAATAGTACGAGTGGGAACCGGTCCCAAGGCGCCGGGCTGAAACTGTACCGTGAACGTTCTGCTCGCGCCTGGCGCTAGCGGCGGTGCCGTTGCCAGCCCCGTCACACTGAAATCCCCTGCCGGGACAACGGTCGAGCCGGTGATGTTGACGTCGAAGTTCCCGGTGTTTGTAACTGTCACCGGGTAAGAGGCGGGGAGCCCACCCGGGGCAACATCGACAAAGTTTATGGCTGCAGGAAAGACCGAGAGACGCAAATCCTGCGCAATTGCGTTTCCGCGAGAAAGAGAAATCGTAGTGGTGGGGTTGGCCGCGTCACTCTGAAAGGTGATCAAACTTGGAAGTGGAGGAGGAGGTCCTGGGGCGGTCGGCAAGAACTTAACCGTAAAGGGCCTCGGTTGGCCGGGAGTCAAGACAATGTTCGGCGGTATGGCGGGCGGCGAGCCTGTGACCAAATCTGTGACGACGAAGTCTGGCCCCGGCGGAGTATAAGAATTAATGGTAACTGGGGTACCGCCCGCGTTTGTGAGAGTTACTCTCACCGGAGCAGTAGGGAGCAAGACAACCGTGTCGCCGAACGGAATGCTCGGAGGATTCGCGATCAGCGAGCCCGCCGCGGGTTGCGTTCCTTTCCCGGACAGTTGCAGAATCGTCGGGGAATCCAGGGCCGTGCTGACGATCGAAAGACTGGCCTTGACATCTCCGGTAGGGGGAATCGGCAAAAAGGTCACATTGAATAGGACTGACTGGCCGGGTGCCAAGGTCTCTGGCGTGGCCAGAGCTTTGAGTGCTATGTCCAGATCGTGCGAGAACCCATTATTGGAGGGGGGGACGCTAGTAATGATGACACTAGTAATTTTGACACTCGCGTTCCCGGGATTAGACAGGGTGACTTGCAGTGTGATGGGAATTCCGAGAGGAACCTCACCAAAATTGATGACTTTAGGG
>Ga0080064_1000593_pt1 | contig 91522 bp, 79 predicted proteins | sample Subgrocontami54m_FD_69260 | JGI IMG/M metagenome (GOLD analysis project Ga0080064, IMG submission 69260) | Subsurface groundwater microbial communities from S. Glens Falls, New York, USA - GMW46 contaminated, 5.4 m (SPADES assembly) (version 2) ... | reverse complement strand
TCCAGGTGGGGCCCGGGCGGGCGATGAGCCGAGCTGCCCGCGCCGCCGAGCGGGGTGGCGCGATGTTCGGCGCGACCGCAGCGGGCCTTCGCGGCTCTGCCGAGCAGTGGGTCCGGCGCGCACCCCCGCCCGAGGAGATCCGCGAGCGCGCGTGGCGACGCATGCCACGCATGGACGCGATCGGCCGCCGCATGCCCAGCCTGGACTCGTTCGGGCTGCCAATGTCGCGGCGTAGCAGCGATGGTCCGCCCGTCAGCCCGCGCCAGGCGGCGCAGCTCTTACCGATCGCGGTCACACTGCTGAAGAATCCGATCGTGCGCGATATCATTATCCGCTCGGCGTTGCGCGCGGCCCGATCCCGCTACCGCTAGCGTCGGGGCCCAGCTCCGCTTGCCCCCGCAAGGGGACTAGAAGGGCCCATCTGTGGCCGCCGCAACCTACATCTCGCTCGACCTCGAGCTTGTCGAGGCGAATTCGGCTGCCGCCCGAGTCATCGAGCTGGCGGTGGTCCGCTTCACCGAGGCCGAGGTCATCGACGAGTGGAGCACGCTCGTCAACCCGGGCGTGGCCGTCCCTTACACCATTCGCACCCTCACCGGGCTGGACGACGCCGCGCTCCATGACGCGCCGCGGCTGGAGAGCCTCGCCGAAAAGCTGCGAAACTTCGTTGGCACCGACCCGATCGTGGGGCAGAGCGTCGGGTTGGACCTTGATGCACTCACCCAGGGCGGGGTGCGGCTGCCAAATCCCGTTCTCGACACGTTCGAGCTCGCAACGCTGCTCTTGCCCGGCCTGAAGACGTACGACCTCGTGGGGGTTGCTCGGGCACTCGACGTCTCGATCGATCGGCCCCATCGCGCGCTCCCCGATGCGCATCTCGCCCGCGAGGTCTTCCTGGCCCTGATCGCACGAATTCGTGCGCTCGATCCGGACGTGCTTGCGAACGTCAACCGCGTCATGGCAGGCGTTCCCTGGCCGTACAAGACGATGTTCATCGAAGCGGAGCAAGAGCGGCGCCGCCGCATCGTTCAAGACGCGCTCCAGGGGCGCCCCGTCGATCCTCTCGGCTTTGGCCTGGCCCGGGTGCTCACGCCGCCAGGTGACCCACCAGATCCGCTCGTTCCGAACGACCGGACCCGCGCGATCGACGTCGATGGTCTCGTGCGCGAGATGGAACCGGGCGGCCGCGTGGCACAGAGCCTCGCGAGTTACGAGGACCGGCCAGAGCAGCTTGAGATGCTGCGCGCGGTCGGCGAGTCGCTCAACAAGGAAAGACACCTCGTAGTCGAGGCTGGCACCGGAACCGGAAAGTCGCTCGCCTATCTGCTGCCGATCCTCGCCTACGCTGCGACCAACAACCGCCGAGCCATGATCTCGACCAACACCATCAATCTCCAGGACCAGCTCTTCGAGAAGGACGTCCCAGGTGTGGTTCGCGCTCTGCAATTCCCCGTCAAGGCGGCGGTCTTGAAGGGGCGCACGAATTACCTGTGCCTGGGACGCTGGCTGGCCGTGCTGCGCGAGGATAGCCACACCCTTGCCGAAGCGACACTCCTCGTGAAGACCCTGCTCTGGATCACAGCGACCAAGACGGGTGACCGGAGCGAGCTCCGGCTCACCGCTGATGAAGAGGCGGTATGGGGCCGCGTCTGCTCGCAGGCGGAGAGCTGCTCATCCCTGACCTGCTCGTACCACCGGGTAGGTGCGTGCTTCATCTCGCGGGCCCGCCGCACCGCGGAGGCCAGCCACGTGGTCATCGTGAATCATGCACTGCTGTTGTCGGATCTTGCGACGAGCAGCAGGGTGATTCCAGAGTATCAGCAGCTCGTCGTCGACGAGGCCCACCATTTTGAAGATGAGGCGACGAACCAGCTCGGCTACGACGTGACGGCGACCGCGTTCGTGGAGCCCATAGCGATTATCGCCGCCCCACCCGGCACTGGCGTCGGCCTCGAGGGGGCGGTATCCGCGCTTCACGCCTCCGGCATCGCATCCGAACGCGGCGCCGAGCTGGCCGAGAATGCCCGCCAAGCCCGGCGCGTGGCCACCGAGGCCAGTCAGCACCTCGATAGCTTCTTCGGGGCGGTCCGCGAGCTGCTCCAGACGCGCTCGGCGGCACCCGATGGCGGGCCTTCGCTGCGGCTCACGCGCGCTGTGCGCTCGGACAGCCTCTGGATGACCGCGGAGCAGTGCTGGGAGAACGCCCGCGGCGCGATTGAGGAGCTTCGAGCTGATGCAGCTCCGATCATGCAAGAGATGGGCGAGATCGCGGAGGCCGAATCGCCCGATCACGGTACCGCTTCGGCCGGGCCAAATGCAGACGCAAACTCCGACGCGACCGATCCGGTTTGGGCGGGGAGCACGACCGTCACCGGTACGGTCGCAGACCTCTACACGGAGCTGGTCGCGGCGTTGATGCGGCTTGGGGATAGCGTCGAGCGCATGGATGCGATCGTCGCGTCGCCGGCCGCGGATAACGTCTGCTGGATCTCGGTCATGGGCGGGTACGTCGCGGGCGGTCAGACCGTACTGCCGCAGTCGACGCTCCCCACGCTCCACCTCGCGCCACTGGACGTCGCGGAGCACATTCGCAAGTGGCTGCTCGACGAAAAATCCAGCGTCATTTTCACTTCGGCGACGCTCACAACGGCCGGCTCGTTCGACTATATGCGCGACCGACTCGGTGCGAACGATGCAGCGGAGCTGGCCCTCGGCTCGCCATTCGACTACCCGCAGGCGGCGCTCGTTTTCCTGCCTACCGACATTCCCGAACCGAACCAGCCTGGCTATGCGCGGAAGTGCGCGGAGACGATCGCGGACGTCGCCGAGGCGCTCGGCGGCCGAACCCTTGCGCTCTTCACCTCCCATGCGCAGCTCCGCACGACGCACGAGATCATCCGCGAGCGGATCGACCGAGCACAGATCTCACTGATGGGCCAGGGCATCGACGGGCCCCGCTCCCGGCTTCTCGAGCGGTTCAAGGTCGCGGATCGAGCCCTGCTGCTCGGCACGGCCTCATTTTGGGAGGGCGTGGACGTGGTCGGCGAAGCCCTGTCGGCGCTCATCATTACGCGCCTCCCCTTCGCAGTCCCCACCGATCCCGTCTTCGCAGCGCGGAGCGAGCAGTTCGACGACCCGTTCGGGCAGTACGCCGTGCCCAAGGCGATCCTGCGGTTCAAGCAGGGCTTCGGTCGGCTCATCCGCAGCCAGACCGACCGCGGTATCGTCGTCGTCCTGGATCGGCGCATCACGAGCAAGCGCTATGGCACGTCGTTCCTCAGCTCGCTCCCGAACTGCAGTATTCAGCGCGCCCCGGCCGCCCTTGCAGGTACTATTGCCCGCGACTGGATCGAAGCTGGCGCTTCGGTCAACGTCTCACAGGAGCCCCAGATTCCCGAATGGGACTAGCCTCCGGCGGAATGTGCGCGCGAGGTGCCGAATGACGCTGCTATTGACGGCTGAGGATGCCTACGGGTTGCTCGACGTGCGAGACGCCATCGAGGTGACTCGCGCCCTCGTGCTGGAGTACGTGGCAGGAACCACCACGCAGATGGCGCCATTTGGCGGCTACGGGGGCGACACCCCGCTCCCGCGCGTCGCGGCCGGTGTGCTGTATAGCCGGCGCCGCATGAACGTGCGCGGTGGCGACATCTCGATGCTGTACGAGCTGTCCAACCGCCGAATTCCGATCGCCATCATGGCCGTCGACGTGCTCGACGCGCGGGTGATTGGCAGCATGGGACTGGCGACGACCTACCTCGCCCGGCCCGACGCGCGAGTGCTCGCGGTGATCGGGAGTGGCAACGTCGCGCGCGGCGTGGTGCTGGGCGCGTGCGCGGCCCGCTCCATCGACGAGATCCGAATCTTCAGCCGCGCGCCGGAGCATCGCGAGGCCTTCGCAGTCTGGGCCGAGGATGAAACAGGTGTCGACGCGAAGCCCGTCGATACTCTCGAGGCAGCGATCGCCGGCGCGGACATCGTGGGGTTCGCCACAAACACGCGCGATCCGCTCATCCGCGCCGATCAGATTCGGCCCGGTACGCTCGTGGTGGGCCTCGGAAGCGATCACGAGCTGGGCGAATCGGTGTATCTGTACGCGACCCAGGTTGTGGCGACGAGCCGCGCGCAGATGCTGGAAGCCGGCGGCGGTTCGGGCCAGTCTGGCCAGGGCTCGACTACCCCGCGCGGTCCGCTCGCGGTTCTCCTCGAGCAGGGCGCCCTCGCGCCCGAACGCCTCATCGATCTTGGGGCGATCGTCGCCGGCGACGTTGCGGCCCGCAACGGGCCGTCGGACATCGCCGTGTATCTCGATGCACGCGGCGGCGTGGCGGATGCTGCCTTGATCAGCGCGATGTACGACCGGGCCAAGGAGCTCGGCCGCGGCACGGAGTACGATTTTCAGCTCGCCACGAGCGCCGGAGCCCGGCGCACGCTCGCCACATCCTGAAAGGCTACGCGTCCGCCAGAACCGGCGCGCAGGCGTTCGTTGGCGCGTCGAGGATTCGCGTTCGAATGACCTGCCCAACGACGTCGACCAGGATTACGAGAATAAGGATGGACGCGGCCAGCGTCGAAACCTCGTTGTACTGAAACAGCTTCATGCTCATCGTGAGCTGCGAGCCGATGCCTCCAGCACCGACAAAGCCAAGCAATGTTGCCGCCCGCATATTGCATTCCCAACGGAAGAGCGTGTAGCTGAGCAGGATTGGCAGCATGGCCGGGAGCTGCACGCAGAGCAATACGCCTAGATCTGAGGCCCCGGTCGATCGACCTGCCTCGACGAGCTGCTGATCGACACTCTCGAAAAGCTCAGCATAGAGCTTGCCCAGCACGCCCGCACTGTGCGCTGCCAGCGCGAGCACGCCGGGAAATGGCCCGAGGCCAACCGCGACGACAAACACGAGTGCCCACACAAGCTCGGGCACCGCGCGCAGAACATTCAGGATCGTCCTGCTGGCGTAGTACGAGCCCCACCTGAGGAGCCAGGGCCCCGTCCCTAGCGAGCTTCGTGACGAATCCTCTCCGCGGCGCCGCATGGCTCCGATAGCGAGGAGAAACCCAGACAGGATCGCAAGCACGGTCCCGACGATCGAGATCTGGATCGTCTCCAGCATGAGCCGGCCGAGCGTAGCGAGGAAGGGCGGTGATAGATCAGGCGGGAAAAGCCCCCCGACGAACCGCACGACGGACTTCACGTTGCTCGCCTCGAAGGGCGTAGTCACGGAGAACTGGGTGCCTTTGAGGCTCCACCCCAGCACGCCAACCGCGATGATCACGAGAACGGCGTTCATCCAATTGAAGCGGGGCCCCAGTCGGAGCTCACTTCGCGGCTGCGCCGGCGTGTACGTCGTCACTGCCGGGCCTCCGTCAGCGCTAGCTCGGCCGGCCCGCGGAAGCGCATGTCGCCCACCAGATTGCCCAGGCGCAGGTCGATCGCCCGATCACAGTACCGCTCGACGTATTGATGTTGATGCAGGCTCACTAGCACCGTCGTTCCCCATTCCTGTCGGGCGTAGCTCAGCAGACTCAGGATAACGGTCGCTGTCTCGTCGTCGACCGATGCAACAGGCTCATCGGCGAGCAGAAGTCGCGGCCGCTGGATCAGCGCCCGAGCAATCGCGACGCGTTGCTTCTGGCCGCCGGAAAGCTGATCCACTCGGGAATAGAGCTTGTCCGGGATGCCGAGGCGGTCGAGCAACGCGTAAACCTCGCGGCAGTCGGTTTCGCTCGGCATCAGGGCGCTTTTGACGGCAACCCCGAGGGGGACCCGGCCGAGGCGCCCGACCAGGATGTTTTTCAGCACGCTCATAGATTCAACCAGATTATGGCCCTGGTACACCACGGCGACCTGGCTCCGCAGCGAACGCAGCTCGCCGCCCTGCAGCATGAGAACCGAGCGACCGAGAACAGTCAGCTCACCCGCCGTCGGCCGGATCGCCGCGTTGCACAGGCGAAACAGCGTGGTCTTCCCACTGCCACTTGGACCGAGGACCGCGACCATCTCGCCTGGCGCGATTGTGAGCCAGAGGTCGTTGAGTCCCAGCGTGCCGTTCGGATAGCGCTTGCCCAAAGCCCGCGCATCAACGGCCGCCTTCGGCCCCTCGATCATGCCTTCCGGAGCCCGAGCCGGTCCGCCTCGCGGCGCACCTCGTCATAATCGGAGGCAGTGACCTTCGTATAGCGGACGGCGCGCATCAAGCGTAGGACCTCCGGGTCGTCCAGCTTGAGGAAGGCGTCCGTGATCCGATCCAGCAGCGCCGGGTCGAGCTTCTTGCGCGCCACCCACGGATACCCTTGAACCTCGTTCTGTTGGATGATACGGATCTGGTCCCTGGTGTAGGTGCCAGCATCGAAGGCGCGCTCCATGATTCGCTTCTCGATTCCGCCACCCTGGACCGACCCGTTCACGACCGCGGCCAGCGTGGCATCATGGCCACCCGTGTAGACGAACAGCTGCGGATTCCCGAAATCCGTGAAGCCTGCCCGATCCAGCATGAACCGCGGGTACAGCGATCCGGAGGTAGAGCTCACGTCGCCGAACGCGAACGTCTTGCCTTTCAGATCGTCGATCTTCTGGTACGGACTGTCGGCGCGCACGATGATCGCGCTGAAGTACTTACTCGTATTCGTCTCGCGGTCGATTTCCGTTACGATCGGAGCTACGTCCGCCCGCAGCTCAGCTTGTGCGTACGTCAACCCACCGAAATACGCAACGTCGAGCTTGTCAGAGGCCATGGCCTCGACGACCCCCGCATAGTCGGTCGCGACGAACGTATCCACCGGCTGGCCCAGTGTCTTGGCAAGGTACTCCCGAAACGGCTCGTATTGCGCCTTCACGCGGTCTGGCGCCTGGTTTGGAATGAGCCCGACGCGCAGGGTCGCCGGCCGTTCGCCGCCTCCCGCGGGCGGTGCGCCCGGGGTCGAGCGCGCCGCCGCTGGCGCGCAGGCAAGCGCGGTACTGGCCATCACGAGGATCGCGACCACCAGCGAGAATCCGCGAGTGAGCCGCGGCACGTATGCTTCCGTGCCGGCCTGCAATGTGGTTGAGGCGCGTCCCCGCGAGACGCCCGGGTCTCCGAATAGTCGCACCAGTACGTTCTCCCTATGGGATCCGCCTTGCGGCGACTATACAAATCATGCATACCAGTGGCAATGTATATGCCGATTTGGCATAAACGCACGAAAGGGTACAGCAGGGAGTTCATGGAGCGTGGCTCAGATCCGAGGCCTGGACGCGTTTTTAGCGGTCGCCGATCTCGCAAGCGTGACCGCCGCGGCCAGTAGACTGGGCCTGACGCAGCCGGGTCTGAGCCGCCAAATTCAGAAACTCGAGCAGGAGATCGGGGTCCTGCTCTTCACTCGGTCACGCGGTGGCTTACGACTGACGCCCGCGGGCGAGCGCTATCGCGCATATGCGGAAGATGTCCTCGATCGTCATCGCCAGCTCATCGCCGAGCTCCGCGGGGAAACGGCCCGGCTCGTGGGCGAGCTCGCCATCGTGGCGAGCACAACTCCTGGCGAGTTCCTCGTCCCGCGTCGGGTTGCCGAGTTCACCGCCATGCACCCTGACGTGCGCGCAACGGTTTCAATCGTAGACTCGCGACAGGCGATCGAGCGCTTGGTGGAGCGCTCCTGCGAGATCGCATTCGTCGGCGCGGAGGTTGAGCGCAGCGGACTTCGGTTCGACCCAATCGCGGATGACGAGATCGTCCTCGCCGTGCCCGCGAACCACGCGCTCGCTCGGCGGTCTCAGGTCCCGCTCGCCGCGCTCGAGAACCAGCGCTTCGTCGAGCGCGAGGACGGGTCAGGGACCATTCTGAGCGTCCGACGCACATTGGCCGAACGCGGAGCCTCGCTCCCACCATACCGCGTCGCCATGACCCTCACCACCACCCGCGCGATCGTGTCCGCGGTGCGCGCCGGGTACGGGATCGGTTTCGTATCGTCGCTGGCCGTTGAGGGTATCGACGGGCACGGCATGGCTGCGGTGCGCATCGCGGGTTACGTCTTGAAGCGGTCGTTGTACCTCGTCCGAGATGAGCGCCGCGTCCTTTCCCAGGTTGCGCAGCGATTTGCGGACCTCGTGCTGGAGCGGGCCGCGGCACCAGCCTGACGCGCGCTACACCATCGTGTCCATCGTTCCATTTAGGCGCGCAATGCGCACCACGGCACCGTCCTCGCGGTAGACCCGGGCGACGCGTCCGCCAATCGAGGTGAGTGCCTCGTGTGGAATCGACGCCGTCCGCGCAGCGAACTCAGCGAGCCGGATCTCCGTGCCATTGTCGGTGCCAAAGAAAGTCACGAAGCTCCCAGCGCCGGCCTCCGGGCAATCCGTCAGGTCGAACGTCGTCAGGTCCATCGAGACCCGCCCAACCAGCGGGACCACCCGGCCGGCGAGGATGGCGGCGCCTACATTCGAGACCGCCCGCGGAATCCCGTCCGCGTAGCCCGCCGTGACGAGCCCAATTCGGCTGGCGACGGAGGCGTGCCACGTCTGGCCGTAACCAACGCCCTCTCCAGGCTGCAGCTCCACGGTGCGTCCGACGCGCGCCTTGAGCGATACGGCGGGGCGGAGGGAGAGGCCGGAGGGGATGACGCCGCTCGGGCTGACGCCATAAAGGGCAAGTCCCACGCGCACGAGGTCGCAATGCGCGTCTCGGAAGCCGAGCGTTGCCGCGCTATTCGCGGCATGGCGGATCGGAAACTTGAACCCCTCGGCGGCGAGACCAGCCGTCGCCTCCTCGAACCGACCGAGCTGCTCTCGAGTGAAGCGCTGGTCTTCCTCGTCCGCGTTGGCAAAGTGGGTGTACAGCCCCTGGAGCTCGAGCCACTCGATCGCCGCGAGGTCGCGGACGAGTGGCAGCACCTCTGTTGGCAGCACACCGAAGCGATGGAGGCCGGTATCAACCTTGACGTGGACTCGCGCGCGCCTCCCGGCCTGACGCGCGGCGGCACCCAGCGCTTGCCCGAGCCGCCGCGTGTCGACCGTCACCACGAGATCAGCGGCGACCGCGGCTTCCGCCTCAGCGGGATCGGTGCGCGTGAGGACCAGGATCGGGGCCCGAATTCCCGCCGCCCTGAGCTCCTGTCCCTCATGAACGCGGGCGACGGCGAGCCAGCTTGCCCCAGCCCCGAGCGCTGTCCGCGCCACCTCAATCGCGCCCACGCCGTACGCCTGCGCCTTGACGACGGCGGCGACCTGAACGGCGCTCCCGACCCACCGGCGGAGCGCGGCGACGTTCTCCGCGACCGCGTCGAGGTCGACCTCGAGCCAACACGGCAGAGCCGTTGCGAGCGTACCGTTTTGCATTCCCACCCAATCGATTATACGAGGCGTCCGCGGCTCGAATCCGGCGGCCAATCGCGACGGATTGCCCGCCTTTCCCGACACTCGGTACAATATCACCGTGTTAGGGAGGTGCTTGTTTGTCCGATGACGCCGCCAGTTTTGGCAGTTGGATTACTGATAAGAGTGATGATTATTCTCGTTGGTACCATGAAATCGTAAAAAAGGCAGAACTTGCCGATAACTCGCCAGTAAGTGGCTGTATGGTTATTCGACCATACGGATATGCGATCTGGGAGAACATGCAAGCTGCGCTCGACAAACGGATCAAGGCAACCGGACACGTCAATGCATACTTTCCACTCTTTATCCCCGAGGCCCTCTTACAGAAGGAGGCCGAGCATGTCGCGGGTTTCAACCCGGAGGTAGCCTGGGTCACCGCGGCTGGGACCGAAGATTTGCATGAGCGCCTTGCGATTCGACCAACCTCCGAGGCGATCATCGGAACTATGTACGGCAAATGGGTCCAGTCCTGGCGGGACCTACCTATCTTGATCAACCAGTGGGCGAATGTCGTTCGCTGGGAAAAGCGCACCTACCCTTTCCTCCGGACCACCGAGTTCCTGTGGCAGGAGGGACACACTGCGCACCGCGCCGAGGACGAGGCGAACGAAGAAGTCCTCCGGATGCTGGAGGTATATCGCGACTTCGCGGAGACGGAGCTCGCGATCCCCGTCATCCCCGGGCGGAAGTCCGAGGCCGAAAAGTTCGCCGGTGCTACTGCGACCTACACCATCGAGGCCCTGATGGGTGATGGCAAAGCCCTTCAGGGCGGTACTTCGCACGCCTTCGGCCAGCATTTTGCCGAGGCTTTTGGCATCAGCTTCCTCGACATGGATGGAGAGCGGCGCTTCGCCTGGACCACGAGCTGGGGATCCAGCACGCGGCTCGTCGGCGGCCTCATCATGGTCCACGGCGACGATTCTGGGCTCATTCTCCCTCCGCGTGTGGCGCCATATCAGGTCGTGATCGTCCCGATCTTCCGCAAGGATGAGGAACGCGACGCGGTCTTCGGCGCGATTCAGGATCTGACCCGCCGTCTTACAGGCGTCGTGCGGTTTCATGTGGACTGGTCGGAGAATACGCCCGGCTGGAAGTACAACCAGTGGGAGATGAAAGGTGTGCCCCTCCGTTTGGAGGTCGGTCCGCGGGACGTCGCACAGTCACAGGTCATGTCCGTGCGGCGGGACACGCGGGCGAAGGAGCCAATTCCGTTTGATGCGCTGGCGGAGCGGTTGCCTGTAATGATGGAAACGATCCAGCAGGCGCTCTTCGATCGGGCCAAGGCGTTTCGTGAGCAGCGCACGTGGCGGGTCAGCTCAGTTGACGAGCTCGCGGAGCAAATCGAGCGCGAACGCGGCTTTTTTCTGGCTCCATGGTGCGGAAGCGCCGCGTGTGAAGAAAACATCAAAGCCCGCACGGGTGCCACGCTCCGCTGCATTCCGCTCGATGGCGGGGACGAGCCCGGCTCGTGCCTCGTGTGTGGCAACCCCGCTCCCCAGACCGCGGTCTTTGCGAGGGCCTATTGACCTGGGACGATGATCTCGAACGCGAGCTGGACGATGATCTCGAAGACGATGTCGACGACGATCTCGAATGCGGGCTCGACGACGATCTCGACGACGATCTCGAACGTCAGCTAGACCACGGGCTCGAACGCCGCATCGACGATGGGCTCGAACGCCAATTAAAAGAGGCGCTTGCGTCCGGCGATGACGTACCGGCGTCGCTTCTCGAGCGGCTGAGCGGGCTGCAAGACGACGCCCTGCACGACTTTCACGATATCTGGGAGCGGCTGGATCCCGACCAGCGCGCTGAGCTGCTCGTTCGCCTCGGTGCGCTTGGAGAAACCAATCTCGCCCTGGACTTCCAGCCGGTCTACACCGGAGCGCTAAGCGACCGCGATGCCGAAGTGCGAGCGCGAGCGCTGCGGCTCGCGGCCGAGGAGGCCAGCCAGGCGCTCCTCGAAACGTACCTTCGGGCGGCGCTTGCTGACCCGGACGAGGACGTTCGCCTGAGCGCGTTGGAAGGGCTGGGCCAGTTTGCGCTCGCCGCCCAGGCGGACGACTGGCCAGGTGAGACCCACCGTCAGATAGAGACCGCGCTTCTCGGCATGTACCGCCTCCCGGACGTCGACCCAGTAGTGCGGCGCGCAGCGCTGCTCTCGGTCTCCTACCTGATAACGGACGCGGTCGAGGCAGAGATTCGCCGCGCGGCCGCCGATCCGGAGCTCCGCGATGCTGCGATTGAGGCGATGGGCCGCAATTGCCAGCCGCTCTGGATCCCGAGCATCGGCGAGGCGCTCGAGGACGAGGACCCCGCGATCCGGGAGATTGCCGCGGCCGCGGCGGCCGAGCTCGAGGACCAGACGACCGTACCGCTCCTTCTCCCCCACCTTGCAGACGAGAATGACGCGGTACGTCTCGCGACCGTGCTCGCCCTCGGCATCATAGGCGGTTCCCAGGCCAAGGCTGCCCTATCACAGCTCCTGTCCTCCGACAGCCGCGAGCTTCGTGATGCCGCGCGCGAGGCCCTGGAAACACTGCTCGACGAGGACAACCCACTCCCCGCGTAACCGGGAACCTGAACAAAACGCGAGGCCGGTGGGATGCCCCACCGGCCTCGCGGTTTGTGAGCTTCGTGTCTTTCGAACGGCTGGCTGCGCTAGTTCGGCACGACCGGCATGGGAGATGACTCGGCGATCTCTTTCCAGTAGAAGCAGGCAACCCAGTGGTCCGGCCGGACCTGCTCGAGCGGCGGTTCGGCCTGGGAGCAGTCTGCCCGGGCGAATGGGCAGCGCGGATGGAATCGACAGCCACTTGGCGGAGTCACCGGGCTTGGAACGTCGCCCTGAAGGATGATGCGAGATCGCCGCTTCTCGACTACCGGATCAGGGATCGGGACCGCCGACAGAAGCGCCTTTGTGTACGGATGCAGCGGCAGCTCGTAGAGCTCGTTGCGGCCTGCGATCTCAACCATCTTGCCGACGTACATGACGGCGATCCGATCGCTGATGTGCCGAACCACGGCGAGGTCATGCGCGATGAAGAGATAGGTGAGGTTGTACTGCTCCTGAAGCTCCTCGAGCAGGTTGATGATCTGCGCCTGGATCGACACGTCGAGCGCGCTGATCGGTTCGTCACAGACAATGAATTCGGGCTCGAGTGCCAACGCCCGCGCGATGCCGATGCGCTGGCGCTGGCCGCCGCTGAATTCGTGCGGGTAGCGGTTAGCGAAGTACGGATTCAGCCCGACGATGCGAAGCATCTCGCGGACCTTCTCTTCGCGCTCCTTGCCCTTCCCGATGTTGTGGATCTCCAGCGGCTCCGAAACGATGCCGCCGACGGTCATTCGGGGATCCAACGAGGCGAACGGATCCTGAAAGATCATCTGCATGTCGCGTCGAAGGTGCCGGAGGTCGTTACCCTTGAGCTTGGTGATGTCGCGGCCCTTGTAATGCACCTCGCCGGAGGTGGGCTCGTAGATTTGCAGCACCGCTCGGCCCGTCGTGGACTTGCCGCAACCGCTCTCGCCCACCAAACCAAGGGTTTCACCCTGGCGCACGGAAAACGTGATGTCGTCAACCGCGTGAACGTGGCCGACGACGCGATCGAAGATCAAACCTCGCTTGACCGGGAAGTACATCTTGAGGTTGCGAACCTGAACGAGCCGCTCGTCGGAGACGACACGTCCTCCGCCACCTGGGCCGCTCTGGGTCCCGACTTGCGCCCCGATCTGTGCCTCGGTCATGAGACTCGTTCCCTCTCTCCGTACACGTCGACCCAGCATGCGACGTAATGGTCGTCGTCGACCCGCTCGAGTGGCGGGTTCGCTTCGTTGCTCTTCTCAACCGCATAGACGCAGCGCGCCTGGAACGGGCACGTACCGCCGATAGTGATCAGGTCTGGTGGGAACCCCTCGATCGGAATCAGTTTGGACTTGCGCTCCTGATCGAGCCGGGGGATCGACCGCAGGAGTCCAAGCGTATACGGATGCCGCGGCTTGGCGAAGAGCTTCTCGGTCGTCGCGTGCTCCACGATGTAGCCCGCGTACATAACGTTGATGCGATCGCAGAGGCCCGCGACCACGCCGAGGTCATGGGTGATCATGACCAGGGCCATGCCGACCTCGCGGCGCAGCTTGTTTAGGATGTCCAGAATTTGCGCCTGGATGGTGACGTCCAGTGCCGTTGTTGGCTCATCCGCGATGAGGAGTTTTGGCTCACACGCAAGCGCCATGGCGATCATCACACGCTGGCGCATACCACCGCTGAACTGATGCGGATACTCCCTCAGGCGCGTGCGGGCCCCGGGAATCTCGACCAGCTCCATGAGCTCGATGGCCCGCTTGTCCGCCGACGATTGGTCCATTCCCTTGTGCAAGAGCAGCGGCTCCGTCATCTGCGTCCGAACGGACAACACAGGATTGAGGGACGTCATTGGGTCCTGGAAGATCATCGCGATTTCATTGCCGCGGATCTTCCGGAGCTGTTCGATGGGCATCTTGACGAGATCCTTGCCCTCGAACTTCACGGTTCCGCCGACAATCCGCCCGGGCTGTGGGACAAGCCCAAGGACTGAGAGCGCGCTGATGCTCTTGCCGCACCCGCTCTCGCCGACCAGACCAACGGCCTCCCCCGGCATCACGTTGTAGGTGATGCCATTGACGGCGTGGACGATGCCGTCGCTCGTCGGAAATTCAGTTCGAAGACCTTCTACCTCAAGGAGCGGTTCCACGCTGTTTTCCTTCATCCTTGTTGAATTCACATCGTCGTGAAGTTGCGAACCGAATCACCTGGGTCGCCAGGAGTCGCGTCCAGCGGACCGGTTGTCCGCGGCAATGTGACCGGACCGCCCCTGATGGGGCAGCCCAGGATTATACGCAATGCGTAAGTCGACTCTTTATCCCCTCCTTCGCGACCGGAACGGTGCCGACGTACGAGCCACCACGCCGCCGTGTTGAACCGGCCGAATTGGCGCGCATGTTACGAGACACTGCTAGAAGGCGTCAAGGCGGGGAATGAACCGGGGGGAAGCAGGCGATTTCTTCAGGGTTAGGTTGCCTGCCCTCTCGCCACGAGCTCCCGGATGCGGTCCCGCAGCCAACTCCTTACGCGGCCTGTCGCTAGGGAGCGCAGCAGGATGACGCGTGCCTCCACGCCGGTCGCCTTCAACTGCCCGGCGGCATCGGGCGGACGTCCACCATAGCGACCTGCAACGTACGCCTCCGTAATCGTCGCCAGCGGCGGGGCAGCCGCGGGCACCGCGCGCCCGAGTGCCGCCGCGTACTCATATGGCGTGTGGGCGCGCGCCGGACCAAACCCGCACCATGTCGCCAGACGAACCACTTGCGCGTAGGGACGCGCGAAAAGAGGAAGCCCGCTGATGCCGCGAAACCACAGAAACACCGTCGTAAGCAGGCCCACCACCAGGATTGTGCCCAGCAGGAGGAGCGCGATAAGGCCCGGTGAAAAACCCAAGCCGTTTTGCGCAGGCGGAAGGATGACCACGCCCCCGCTCTCAAACAGGTCCTCATCCTCGAAGAACGTGTCGAGCCCCGGGTCGGTATCGAGACGCCGGAGCCAGTCCTCCTCTGAGAGGGGGGTGGCCGGGGCCTCGACCCTCGGCGGCAGCGGGCGCGAAGCCGATGGCTCAAACGGCACCCAACCGTACCGTGGAAAGTAGACTTCGGCCCACGTATGGGCATGGCGCTCCGTGACGAGGTAGGACTGGGTCATCGGGTCCCAATCACCGGTGACGTACCCACTCGCGACGCGAGCCGGAATTCCCACGCCCCGCAGCATGACGGTCATCGCCGTGGAGAAGTAGTCGCAATACCCCTCCTTCGAGTTGAAGAGCAGGAAGCTGACCCAGTCCTGATTCGACGGCGGGACCGGCACCTTCGTGCTATAGGTCATGCCGCGAAGGTAGCGCTCGATTGCCGCCGCCGCGTCGTAGGCGTTGGTCGCGTCGCCGACGACGCGCCAGGACTCGCGGCGGACCTGATCTGGGAGCTCGACGGGAAGCTCTCGATACTTGCGAGTCCAGTCCGGATACACCGCGCCGGCCTGTTTCAGCTCAGCGATGCTCGCGGTAGTAATGGCCGCCAGCACGCTATATCGCTGTTGCTCGTGGACCGGCGCCATCGGTCGCAGCAAGGCGAAATCGCGGCGGTCCGCTCGGTACTCGTAGACCGTAGGAACGCTAACGGTGACCGGCGAATCGGGCGCGTAGATGACCGAAGTCGAGGGCGCCAGCATCGTAACGCTATATTCGACGAACTTCCGCCCCTCGTCCGCATCCATTGTGCCCTCGAGCGGCTGGCGCCGCTCCAGGCGCTCACCCGTCGTTTGCGTAGTCGTCATCGCGCGCCCGGTGTAGCGATCGTAGGTCGCCGCTCGCCAGTAGGCCGCATCCCGGCCCATCACGCGCATGACGGGATCGTCGCCAAGCTCGAATGAGCCCCGTGGCGCCATCGTCTGAGCCACGGTGAGGCCGCGGCTCGCCATCGGCGAGGGGTTGAGGGATGCGAAGAGCCGGTCAAAGTTGGTCTGGACCGACTGCCAAGGGCCTGCCACGTTTTCCCAGGCGGTGGCCACGCCCCGGCTCACCTGCCCCACGGGCATCCGCCAAGCGATAAAGACGATTGCGATCGCCACACTGATGTTGGCCAGCGCGTACGGGGTGCCGCGCTGCAGTCCAAACTCCACCTCCTCAGTGCGCCAGCGCGCCGTGCGCCCGAGCCAGTTCGCCTGCACGAGCAACGCGAAGCTCGCAACCAGATGGATGTAGAGGAGCGGCAGATGCTCAGGCGGCGCGTACGAGAGGTTCAGCAGAAGGGCTGCGGCGGTTGGGACAACGGCCCACCAGCCGGCGAGCGTTCGGGCAACCGACCAACCTGCAACATAGCCGAGCAACAAGGCGAGCAGCGCCATCGAATACGCGAACAACAAGTTGTCCGTGCTCGCGCCACCGGAATAGGCCGCCGCCAGCCAGTCAGCGATGCGCCGTACCAACGTCGCCACGCGCTCGATCGCCGACTGGGTTGGCAGGAACGAGGCATACAGCACCGTGACTAGGACGAGGCCGGCGAACATCCCGATCGCGTGACAGGCGAGCGCCCGGAGGCGCGCGTAGCCAAGCACGGTGCCCACGAGCACACCCAGCAACGCGACCCACGGAGTCGGCTCGAGCCGTTCCGACCACCCCCCGAGCACCACCGAAACCGCCGGTAGGGCTGCGAGGACTGCCGCGAGCAGTGTCACCGACCAGCGATCACGAAGCGGGACGGTGATACGGGCCTCAGGTTCAGGAGACACGGGCGATCCCCTCCGGGGCCATTCGAGCCTCACCCCCCGCTTGCGGACTGGTCAAGGCGTTCTCCAAGGGTTCGCCGCGCTTGACAAGATACGTCGGAATGTTTGCAACCGCGAGGGCCCCGACCGCTTCGAGCGAGCTTCGGCCGCCGCCAAACGTCGCCGGCTCGATCAAGGCGACCATGACGTGGACCCCACGTTCGACAAGATGCCGGGTGATCTCCACCCACGCCAGGTCAACCGAGGGGGTAACGACAACCAAGGTGGCCAGGCGGTTGAGGCGCAGATTCTCGGCAGCGAGGAGCTCGGCAAGAGACTGCCAGCGATCGGCTCGGGCAATGGCGAGCAGCTCGAATATCTTCGTGAGCTGGCGTGTCCCCCGGTCCGGCGGGATGACCTCAAACTGGGTCAGCACGCCGACGGACCGATTCTGCATCAGGAAATAGCGGGCGAAGGATGCGCCTAGCGTGACGGCATACTCCTCCGTCGATTCGACACCTCGACCCACCTGGGGCTCACGGTGGAGGTCTACCGCAACCCAGACGTCCGCGAAGGGGTCGAGCTCGAACTCCTTGACCATGAGCCTGCCCGTCCGCGCCGTCGTGGGCCAATGGATCCGATTGAAGGCGTCCGCCGGCTGGTACTCCCGAACGGACGAGGCTGTGGGCGTCACGTAGTGGACGTGCCCCCGCTGCCGCGCCCCACCCGGCAACTGCCCAGGAATGTGCGGCGGCGTCGCGAAGTCCACGGTCTTGGGATAGATCAGAACCGTAGTCTCGGATGGGAACTGACGCCGGCGCTGGAATAGCCCGAACGGATCACCCGTTGCGACGACGATGTCGCCAAGTTTGAACTTTCCTCGAATCGTGCATTCGGTGTGGATCGTCCAACTGCGTCGCGACCTGGGTCCGAGGGCGAAGCCCTTGCGCACGGCGTGGGTACCAAGGTTCGATTGCGTGCGGATCTCTGCCCAAGGCTTCGGGAGGATGGACGTGTTATCGACCGCCACCCACTCCTCGAAAAAGCCGCCAACCTGGGCCCGCTGGGCGCGCACGCGCCGTTCAACGCTCAAGGAGCGGGCGCCGAGGAACGCCCAAAGTGCTGAGATCACCAGGAGCGCGGCGACGATGTACGTGATCCGGTACATCACGCTCCACCCACCGGTGAGCGCGATGAGCAGGCTTCCCAGGGCCAGGACGATAAGCCCGACAGTCTTGAGCGTAGGCCGGCGCATCAGCGGAGCTGAAAGGGCGCGCATGGCGCGCGAGAAACGACACGCCACACCACGGTGACTCGGGGCGAGACGACCGCGCGGGCGTCAGGCCGGGACACGGGTTCCGGGCACCGTGACCGTGTGCAGGATCTCCTCGAGAATCGTGCCGGACTGGACGTTTCGCACCCGCGCCGCGGGGTTCATGATCACGCGGTGCCCCAGGACCGGCTCGACAAGTGGCTTGACGTCGTCCGGAATGACATAGTCCCGGCCCTTCAGCAGGGCGGATGCCTGCGCCGTTCGGTAAAGGCCGAGCGAGCCGCGGGGACTTGCGCCGAGATAGACGTCCGGATGCACCCGTGTCGCCGCGACGACGTCGACGATGTACTGCCGAATCGTGTCGTCCACCCGCACCTCGCGTACCTGGCGGTGCACGGCCTGGAGATCCCCGGCGTCGACGACCTGTTCAATCTGCTCGATCGGATGCGTGAGCGCCTGCGAGTCTAGAATCGCGACCTCGTCCTCCCGCGCCGGATAGCCCAGCCGGATGCGCATCAAGAACCGGTCGAGCTGTGCTTCCGGCAGTGGAAACGTTCCCTCATACTCGATGGGGTTCTGGGTCGCCATGACCATGAACGGCGATGGCAACGGGTACGTCACGCCGTCCACGGTCAGTTGGTGCTCCTCCATGGACTCCAACAATGAGGACTGCGTCTTTGGGGTCGCCCGGTTGATCTCGTCCGCGAGGATGATCTGCGCCATCACTGGGCCGGGGCGGAACTCGAACTCTTCGGTCTTCTGGTTGTAGATCGAGACGCCCGTCACGTCGCTGGGGAGCAAATCCGGGGTGAACTGGATGCGGCGGAAGCTACAGCCGATCGACTTCGCGAGCGTCTTGGCGAGCATGGTCTTCCCGACGCCAGGCACATCCTCGATGAGGATGTGGCCCTGGCTCGCCAGTGCCACCATCGCCAATTCGATCTCGCGGCGCTTGCCCATGAGCACGCGCGAGACGTTGCTCAGGACAAGTTGCAGCGTGGCTTTTCCGTCCGTCATCCGCCCTCCCGGGACCTGATGTTCGTGCCCGTTCACGGCGCCAGTCGGCTCCACTGCTTCCCCCAAGCCTCGTCTACCGGCCGTGGCAGAACTTGTACTTCTTGCCGCTGCCACAGTAACACTGATCGTTGCGCCCGATCTTGCGGCCCGCCTTCGCGGGCTGCCCACTCTCGCGATTGGTCATCATCGCCTGGGGTTTCGGCCGTGACGGCTCGCGATTGACCGTGACATGGTAGATCGTATGCGAGACGTCGTGCTGGATCGCGCGCTGGAGCTCGTCGAACATGCGCGCGGCCTCGACTTTGTACTCGACGAGTGGGTCGCGCTGCCCGTAAGCCCGCAGGCCGATGCCATGCCGGAGGTCGTCCAGCGAGGTTAGATGGCGGACCCAGAGCGTATCGATGATGCGTAGCACCACCACCCGCTCGGCCTGGCGCATGATGTCCGGACCGAGGTCCTCCTCTTTGGCCATATAGGCCTCGTCCGCACAACTCTTCAGGACCTCGGTGACCTCCTCGGGCGTGCCGCGGAGGTCGTCGAAGGTGACCGGCGCGTTGGGAATCAACCGCTGAAACGCCTCGAGAAGCTGCTCGATCTCTTCCTCATCGGAGTGCGGCCCGACGAAGGCGGTGACAAGATCGTCGATCTCCCGTTCCACCCACTCCCACAGCATGTCATGCAGCGTCTCTTCGTCAAGGACCTTATGGCGATCGGTGTAGATCACCTCGCGCTGCTTGTTCATGACATCGTCGTATTCGACGACGTGCTTGCGCATGTCGAAGTTGTAGCTTTCAACCTTCTGCTGCGCATTCTCGATCGACTTGGTCACCAGCGAGTGCTCGAGCGGCACGTCGTCGTCGAGTCCGAGCTTGTTCATGAGGCCCGAGATGGTCGTGCCGCCGAAGCGCCGCATCAGGTCGTCGTCGAGCGACACGTAGAAGCGTGACGATCCCGGGTCGCCCTGGCGACCGGCACGGCCCCGAAGCTGGTTGTCGATCCGCCGCGCCTCGTGGCGCTCGGTGCCGATGATGTGGAGCCCGCCGAGCTCGACCACCTTTTCATGGTCACGCTCGCAGATCGCCCGGGCCTCGGCCTCGATCTCGGTGACAGCTTCTGGCGGCGGCTCCTCGCTCTTGAACTTCCGGCGAATCATCGACTCCGCCAGCCCCGCCGGGTTGCCGCCCAAGAGAATGTCCACGCCGCGGCCAGCCATGTTCGTGGCGATGGTCACCGCGCCGGGGCGCCCTGCCTGCGCGATGATCGTGGCCTCGCGTTCGTGCTGCTTCGCGTTCAGGACCTCATGCTCGATGCCAGCTCGCTGGAGCAAACCCGCGAGCTCCTCAGACTTCTCGATGGACGTCGTGCCGACGAGTACCGGCCGACCCGTCGTGTGGAGCTCGGCGATCTCCGCCACGACCTGTTCAAACTTGCCCTTTTCCGTCTTGTAGATGACGTCGGAGGCGTCCTGGCGACGCATCTCCCGGTTGGTCGGAATTGGGATGACGTCCAGGTTGTAGATCTTGCGGAACTCTTCGAGCTCCGTGGACGCGGTACCCGTCATCCCACCCAGCTTCTGGTACATGCGGAAGTAATTCTGAAACGTGATCGTCGCAAGCGTGACATTTTCGCGCTGAACGCGCACGCCCTCCTTGGCTTCAATCGCCTGATGGAGGCCTTCCGAATACCGCCGGCCGGGCATCAGCCGACCGGTAAACTCGTCGACGATCACGACTTCGCCGTCGTCGTTCACCACATAGTCTCGATCGCGGCGGTACAGGAACTGCGCCTTGAGCGCCTGATCGAGGTAGTGGGTCATCTCATAGTTCTCGGGATCGTAGATGTTCGCTACGCCAACGGCGCGCTCGACTTTGCTTATGCCGTCTTCGGTCAACGAGATCGTTTTCCGCTTCTCGTCAATCGAGAAGTCATCCTCCTCGCGAAGCCGCGGAACGATTCGCGCAAACTGCACGTAGCTTTCAGTCGACTCCTCGGCCGGGCCCGAAATGATGAGCGGAGTTCGGGCCTCGTCGATGAGGATGTTGTCGATCTCGTCGACGATGGCAAAAGGGAGCCCGCGCTGAACGACTTCGATCTGATCCCAGACCATGTTGTCCCGCAGGTAGTCGAAGCCAAACTCGTTGTTCGTTCCGTAGGTGATGTCCGCGGCGTATCCATCGCGGCGAGAGCGCGTGTCCATATCGTGCTGGATCACGCCGACTCGCATGCCAAGGAACTCGTACACGGGGGACATCCAGTCTCGGTCGCGGTGCGCCAGATAGTCGTTCACTGTCACGACGTGGACGCCCTTGCCAGCCAGCGCGTTGAGGTAACAGGGCAACGTTGCCACGAGCGTCTTGCCTTCGCCCGTGCGCATCTCCGCGATCTTGCCCTGGTGAAGGACCGCGCCGCCCATGAGCTGGACATCGTAGTGGCGCTGTCCCAGCGTGCGCCGCGCCGCTTCCCGCACCGCGGCAAACGCCTCGGGCAGCAAGCTATCGAGCGACTCACCTGCGATGTGCCGCCCACGAAATTCGGTTGTCTTGTCGCGCAACTGCTCATCGGAGAGACCCAAGAAATCGGGCTCCAGCGCGTTGATACGCACGACGAGCGGCTGGATGCGCTTCAGCTCTTTTTCGGAGCTGTCGCCGATCAATCCTTTAAGAATCCCAAACACAAGCCGTCCTCTTGACCATTGGTGCACGCCCCACAATTCGTCCAAGGTCGCGCCCAGCGCAGACCTGGGGCCCGGTTAGGGCAGGGAGTGCCGTTCTCAATAATACTCAACCACCGGTAACGCGGGGCAGATTGTGCAGCTCGCAAACGGCGGCTATCACGGTCTGGGCCGCATGCGGCTCGGGCGCCGGCGGTGGGGGGCCAAGAACGTCGCGTGGCTGCGACGCGCCGGTCAAAACACAGCCCGCCGTCGCCAGCCCCCTCTCGAGCACGCGCAGGTCGTACCCGCCCTCCAGGAGGAAAACGAGGCGCCCATCGCAAATCTCGTCCGCGAGCTCGGAGATCCTTCGCAGGATGTCGCCGTACCCCGCAATGGATAGACGCATCTGGGCGAGTGGGTCCGCCCAATGGGCGTCGAACCCGAGCGAGACGAAGATCAACTCGGGCGCATAGCGGCGCAGCGCCGGCGCCAGGACGTGCTCTGTTACATCAATATACGTTTCGTCGCCACAGCCGGCGCCGAGCGGCACATTGATCGTCGCGCCCGTGCCCTCGCCGGTCCCAATCTCGTTGGCACCGCCGGTCCCCGGATAAAACGGGTACTGGTGCGTCGAGCAGTACAGCACGTCCGGGCGCGCGTAGAAGATCTCCTGGGTGCCGTTCCCGTGGTGCACATCCACGTCGACGATCGCGACACGCTTGCACCCCGCCTGCTGCAACGCCCATTCCGCGGCGATCGCTACGTTGTTGAAGAGGCAGAACCCCATGGCGCGCTCGCTCGTCGCGTGGTGCCCGGGCGGCCGCACGAGCACGAGGCCATTGTCCGTTCGTCGATCGAGCACGTCGCGGGTCGCGCTTACTGTGGCCCACACGGCATCCACGGCGGCTCGGTACGATGCCGGGCCGACGAACGTATCGGGGTCGACCCAGCCGCCGCCCCGTTCGGCGAACTCCGCGATGCGGCGAACGTACGGCGCGCCGTGGATCGCCTCGATCGGTGCAGTCTGCGCCTCGGTCAGCTCCGGCCACCGCAGCGCATCGGCATGCGGGACGTCGCGGACGCCGGCGAGCGCGGCTCTCAGCCGATCCGGAGATTCCGGATGCCCCTTGGCATAGTGCTCCAAGCAAAAAGCGCTGGTGTATACAGCGGTCATCGACGACCGTCCTCACTCAACGTTTTCGCCAGGAAAAAATCGCGAGAAACGTGAAGTCCCGCCGGCGGGGCGACCTGGGTTCCGGTCGCAACTGCCAGCGGGACTTCGCCATTTCGCGTGTTCCCTTAGGTGGCGCTCGGTCCAGGCGCTAGTCGCGGGCGCTGCGGCGCCTGCAACGGCTTGTCCACGCGCTCGGCTGGCGGCGCGGAAGGGGGAGCCGGTGGCACGACCGCGGCCGTCTCCACGGCATCCTCAACCGGCAGCCCGTTGAAGACCCGTTCCAGGGCCACACCTTCGAGCGTCTCACGCTTGATGAGCTCGGCGGAGAGCAGATCGAGGATGTGGCGGTTCTCCGACAGTAGGCTCATCGCCTGATCATGCGCCTGCTGGATCAGCCGCTTGATTTCGCTGTCGATCGCCTCGGCGGTCCGCTCGCTGTAGTTACGCTGTTCGCCGATCTCGCGGCCGAGGAAGACCATCTCTTCCTTGTGGCCGAGCGTGCGCGGGCCGAGCAGATCGCTCATGCCATATTCGCACACCATCTTCTTCGCGAGATTGGTGGCCACCTCGAGATCGTTCTGGGCACCGGTGCTCATTTCACCGAAGACGAGCTTCTCCGCGCAGTGGCCGCCCAGCGATGCCGCGAGGCGCGCCTCGAACTGCGAGCGCGTCCAGAGGTGCCGGTCCTCCTCGGGCAGGAAGCGGGTGTAGCCGCCCATCATGCCGTGGGAAATGATCGTGATCTTGTGAACCGGGTCGTGCTTCTCGAGGAAGCGGCCGACGACGGCGTGCCCGCCCTCGTGGAACGCGGTCCGCGTTTTTTCCTCGTCGGAGATGATTCGCGTCTTGCGCTCGGGCCCCGCGATTACGCGGTCGATGGCGTCCTCGAGCTCGGTCATGCCGATGGTCTGCTTGCTCCGTCGCGCCGCAATGATCGCCGCCTCGTTGACGAGGTTCGCGAGATCCGCGCCCGAGAAGCCCGGCGTTTGCTTCGCGAGCACGCCGAGGTCGACGTCTGGCTCGATCGGCTTGCCACGGGCATGCACGTCCAGGACCGCGCGACGGCCGCCGATATCCGGGGCGGGCAGCATGACGTGGCGATCGAAGCGGCATGGCCGCAAGAGCGCAGGGTCGAGCCCGTCGGGTCGGTTGGTGGCCGCGATGACGATGATGTTCGTGTTGCTGTCGAAGCCGTCCATCTCAACCAGAATCTGGTTGAGGGTCTGCTCCCGCTCGTCGTGGCTTCCGCCGAGTCCGGCGCCCCGCTGCCGGCCGACTGCGTCGATCTCGTCCACGAAGATGATGCAGGGCGCGTTGCGCTTCGCCTGATCGAACAGGTCGCGCACGCGCGAAGCACCCACGCCGACAAACATCTCGACGAACTCGGAGCCGCTGATGCTGAAGAAGGGCACGCCTGCCTCGCCCGCGACCGCACGGGAGAGGAGTGTCTTACCTGTGCCCGGGGGTCCGACGAGGAGGACGCCCTTCGGGATGCGCGCGCCAAGCGCAGCGAACTTCTCAGGGAACTTCAGGAAGTCGACGACCTCGTGCAGCTCCTGCTTCGCTTCCTCGACTCCGGCCACATCCGCGAAGGTGACCGTCGGCTTATTCGCCATGAACATGCGCGCCCGACTCTTGCCGAACGAGAGTGCCTGGTTGTTCGACCCCTGAGCCTGACGCATCATGAACAGCAGGATGCCGCCAAAGATGACGAGCGGCAGCAGGTTGATGAGAACCTGCAGCACGTTGCCAAACTGCGGCGGGTCGACGAAGAGGATCGTCACCCCTTCGAGTTGTTCCGCTGTAACCCCGTAATCGCGTAGCTGCTGCGTAACTCCGACATTGGCATCCTTGCGGGAGGTCGCCTTCTGTCGGTTGTCCTGGTACTCGATGTCCAGGCGCTCGTCTCGGACGATAATGCGACGGATCGTGCCGTCCTTGACGCCCGCGGCAACTTCATTGATGCTGATCGGCCGATTGTCGCCCGTGCCGGGCTGAGGGAAGGCCGTAAAAAAGAGTGCAACAACGGCGACGAGAAGAATGAGGTAGACGAAGCTGTTACGGAGCCACTTATTATCCATTGACATTCCTTCCAGGAGTCAAACACGAGGAAAACCGCGCACGCCGCGTGCTTTGCGCGCGTTTTGAGCATTATAGCAAAGGGTCCGGTGCCTCCCGGAACCTCTGGATCGCGTTTCACTCAGCGTAACAGCGGGGTTCCGAAAGCGCGAAATTCTTCACGTCATTGACCCAACAGATCCGGGTCGACGAAGAGATCGAGCCAGTCTTGCCAGGTTGGCCGGATTCGTTCCGGGGGCTTCGCGGGCGTCTCGGCCGTGCGCCGCGGGCCCTCAGTCCGCGTGAGCACCACTGGGTGATCACCAGGACGCACGTACCCGAGCTGCTCTCGTGCAATTCGCTCTACTTCGAAGTCGCGGCGGTCGCTGCCAAGATCGCGTTGCAGCTCGATGTTGCGCGTCCGCAGCGTGATGATGTCCTGGCGAATAGACTCGGCTTCACGCTGTAGCCGGTAGGCATCGAGCGCACGCTGGCCAGTGAGGAGCAACAGGTAGACGGCGATGAGGGTGGTGCCGATGGCGACCACCCGGCGCAGGAAGATCGGCGGCTCGTTGCCCGCCCCGTCGCGGACCCGACTCATCGGCGGCTCAGCCCAGCGGCCCCGACTGACTGCACGATCACCAGCCCCATGAAATTGCAGAGGTTGCATCCACCCCGAATTGGCGGGTGAGCTGCGTCGATCGCCCGGCGACGTGATTCCCGTCGGCATCGAGCCCGATCGGCACGAAGAACAGCTCAAATTCGGCTCCTGCCAGCGCGATGAAGGCAAGATCCGAACCGTAGGGAGACCATCGCGGACTGCGGGGAAATTCGCCCTGCACGATCGTAGTGGCCGGCCCGCGGCCGTCCGCGTCGATCAAGCGAATCCGCGTGTTGCGCCCGTCGCGCGCCGTGTACGCGATGTACTCACCATCCGGTGACCACGCGGGATCCAGTGCGCCCCCCGGCTCGTTGGTGACCTGGCGCAGGTTTCCGGGCCGCGCAATATCCAGCACGTAGATCTGCCCGCCACTATCTTTGAACCCAGTGACCGCGATTTTGGTTCCATCCGGCGCCCAGGTCAATGAGTCAACTGCGCTCAACCCCGAGCGCACGTTGAAGAGCTGCCTGGGGTTTGTGCCGTCAGGCCGCATGACCCAGAGCATCGCGTACTCGGAATTACGGTCGGAAAGGTACGCGATCAGCTCGCCGTCCGGTGACCAGCGCGGATAGTGGATCCAGTCGTTATCTGCGAGGCGCCGCTGCTGGCTGCGAGTAAGCTGGCGTAGCTCGCCGCCCGGATCGAGGACAAAGAGATCGGTCGCGTTTTGCCCCCAACCGATGAGCGCCACCCGTGTCCCGTCGGGCGACCAATCGGGCTCGCCCCAATAGCGCCCTCCCTGCGTGAGCTGCGAGAGCCGGCCATTGTCAGCGATCCAGACATCGCCGGCGTGGCCGAATAGGATGCGGCCAGCAAGAGCCTGCTCTGCCGCCTCGGCTTCTCGCAGGGACGCCCGGGGCGACTGCATTGCCAGCAGGAGCACGAGAAACGCAAGGCCAAACGCGGCGGCGAAGGCCCGGGACCAACTGATGCCTGGCGCAGGGCCGCGTCTCATCCGCGGGCTCTCCGTGCAGGATGCGCACGGCCGACGACGTCCGCCAGTGACGTTGCCCCGAGCCGCGCGAGCGCCGCGGGCAGCTCGTCCGCGATCCGCACGGCCGTCGTCGGATCGGCGAACGTTGCCGTGCCGACCTGGACCGCGGCGGCGCCCGCCTCGATGAATTCGACCGCATCCTCAACGGTTGCGATGCCGCCGAGCCCGATAACGGGAATCGACACCACCTGGCTCACGCTGTAGGTCAACCACACCGCGAGGGGTCGGATCGCTGGGCCAGATAGCCCGCCAGTCACGTTCGACAGCACAGGCGTCGCGGTTCGAATGTCGATCACCATTCCGACAAACGTATTGATGAGGGAGATGGCGTCCGCGCCCGAGTCCTCCGCGGCGTGCGCGACCCCGTGGAGGTCAGCCACCTGCGGCGAAAGCTTGACGATGATCGGCAGCCCGGTCCGCACCCGAACCGCGTCGGTAATCGCGGCCACCGTTGACGCATCCTCGCCGACGACGCGGCCGCCCTCCCAGACGTTGGGGCAGGAGATGTTGAGCTCGATGCCCGCGACACCTGGCACCCCCTCGAGTCGGGAAGCCATGTACGCGAACTCCTCGACCGTATCGCCGGCGATGTTCACCACGACCGGTACGCCCCACCTGGCCCAGATCGGCGCCTTCTGGCGGATCACCTTGTCGATCCCAATATTCTGCAATCCGATCGCGTTGAGCATCCCCGCCGGCGTCTCGACGATGCGCGGCCCACGATTACCGCGGCGCGGCCGATCCGTGATCCCCTTCGAGCAGATGGCGCCCAGCCGTTCGATGTCGATGATGCGCGCGTACTCGACGCCGTACCCGAACGTCCCGGATGCCACCATCACCGGATTCTTCATGACCAAAGGTAGCTTCGCATTTACGCCGATTTCAACGTGAAGGTCGACGGTGGGTTGCGACGCTGGCTGATCGTCTACCCGCTCCCCCCTGGTGGGGGAGGGTTGGGGTGGGGGGGTGCGTCCCTCAACGATGGCCATTGACTGCTCCCGCCGGTTCACCGAGCTCCGCCCGCACCGGAGTAGGCTCATTCCGCCAAACGATCTGCTTGATGTCGAACACTGGCCCTTCGGTGCACGTGCGGAGCGGCCCTTTCGTCGTCTCGATACAGCAGCCGAGACACACCCCCATGGCGCATCCCATGCGCTCCTCCATGGCGATCTGCCCGGGCTTGGCCGGCGCCTGCGTCCACATGATGCTGGCCAGCGCGTGCATCATCGGCACTGGACCGCAAGCGTAGACCGCCTCCGCCCAGGCAAGACGCTCGGGCACCAGATTGGTGACGAAGCCGGCGTGACCCACCGAGCCGTCGTCCGTCGCGACGAGATATTCGACGGCGTCCGGTAGCAGCCGCGAGGGAAAGATGTAGCGTGCCGTAGCTGCCCCAACCGCCAGAGCCACGTTCATTCCCTGGGCGACTGCCTGCTCGGCCAAGCCGACGAGCGGCGCAACACCGTAGCCGCCGCCGACCATCAGCAGGTTGCGGGCATTGCGATCGAGGTGGAACCCGCGACCCAGGGGCCCGAGGCAGTCGAGGTCATCGCCGGGACGGCGTCGGGTGATCCAGCCAGACCCCTCGCCCACGTTTCGGATCATCAGCTCGATCGTGTCGTCCTCCGCGCGGTAGACACTCATTGGTCGCCGCAGCAGCGTCGCGCCCCCACACTGGATGTGGATGAATCGCCCGGGCGTCGCCATACGGGCGTTGGTGCCGGCGTCGAGCGTGATGATGTGAGTCTTCGGCATGATCTCTTCGTTGCCGGTCACCCGGGCCGTGAACAGCCTCATCCGCGGGTCACCTGGGAGACGTCCGCTTTCCCGTTGTGCGCGGGCGGCGCCGCCCCACCGATCCGTTTCGTCGCCGGGTCGAACGACCAGTATTCCTGCACCGTACGCACGCCGTAGCTCAGCGCGCCGGAGGCGAGGCATTCCGCCACCACCCGCGCCGTGTCCAGGGAAGTAAAGCACGGGATGCGGCGTTCGACGGCGGTGCGGCGGATCTCGAATCCGTCACGAAGCTGGTCCGTCCGCGCCGACTCGCCCGCGAGTGTGTTCACGACGCCGCACACCGAGCCATCCACGATGACGTCCAGCACGTTCGGATGGCCCTCGTTCAGCTTCTTCGTTGTCATGACGACGGGCAGCCCAAGCGCGCTGATCATCGCCGCGGTCCCCTCGGTGGCATAGAGCCGGTAACCGGCATCGACGAACGCCCGAATGATCGGGATAGCCTCCGGCTTGTCGCGATCGGCGATGGATAGAAGCACGGCACCCTGGGGTGGCAGCATCATCCCGGAGGCGATGAGCGCTTTCGCCATCGCCCCCGCGTAGCTGGAGTCGATGCCCATCACCTCCCCCGTCGACTTCATCTCCGGCCCGAGGTAGGTGTCCACCCGGGGCAGCTTCGCCATCGAAAAGACGGGCGCCTTGACGGCCACCAGATCCTGCTTCGGCCAGAGGCCACCCTCGTAGCCCTGCTGGCGCAGCGACTGGCCCAGCATGACGCGCGTCGCGATCGAGACGATCGGCACTCCCGTCACCTTACTGAGGAAGGGAACGGTGCGGCTGGCGCGGGGGTTGACCTCGAGCACATAGATCTGACCCTCAAAGAGGACGTACTGGACGTTGAAGACGCCGCGCGCTTCGATGCCCAGACCAATCTTGGTGGTGTACTCGACCACCACTTCGACGTCGCGGCGGCTCAACCCAAGCGCGGGGTAGACCGCCATCGAGTCGCCAGAGTGCACCCCCGCCCTTTCGATATGCTCCATCACGCCAGGGATGAGCACCTGCTCGCCATCACAGATCGCGTCTACCTCGAGCTCCTTGCCCTCGAGGTATTTGTCGATCAGGATCGGGTGGCGCTGCGAGAGTTGTGTCGCCGCGTTCACGTAGCGGATGAGGTCGGTCGCGTTGTGGACGATCTCCATCGCCCGCCCGCCCAGCACGTACGAGGGACGCACGAGCACGGGATATCCGATCGTCTCCGCGGTATTGAGCGCCTCCTCGACCGTTCGCACCCCACCGCCCGGAGGCTGGGGTACGCCCAGCGAGCTCAGAAGCTGCTCGAAGCGCTCCCGGTCCTCCGCAAGGTCGATCGCGTCGACGCTGCTTCCGAGGATCCGCGCACCCGAGCGGGTCAGGGGTTCGGCCAGATTGATGGCCGTCTGCCCGCCGAACTGCACGATAGCGGGCGGCGCTCCGGACAGTGACCCCGATTCCGTCTCGCCGCCGCTCAGGTTCTCGAGCGTATCGCGAACGCTCTCCTCATCCAGTGGCTCGAAGTACAGCCGCGTCGAGGCGTCGAAGTCCGTACTGACGGTTTCCGGATTGCTGTTGATCATGACACTGGCCACGCCCGCTTCGCCGAGCGCGGTCGCCGAGCGCACGCTGCAGTAGTCGAACTCGATTCCCTGCCCGATGCGAATCGGGCCCGATCCAATGACGAGCGCCGCCGTTCTGTCAAGTGGCTCGGCCTCGTTCTCGGACTCGTAGGTACTGTAGAAGTACGGCGTCTCGGCGGCGAACTCCGCCGCGCACGTATCCACCATCTTGTAGACGGGGCGAATGTTCCAGGCTCGGCGCTGGGCCCGAACCTGGTCCGGCAGCAAGTCCGCGAGCGTCGCGATCTGCGCATCGGAGAACCCCATGCGCTTGGCCTTGTAGACGAGCGCCGGCGTGAGCTGCTTGCTGAGCAGCGTCCGCTCCATCGCGATGATGCTCTCGATCTTGGCCAGGAAAAACGGGTCCATGCCCGAAAGCTCCGCGATCCTGGCGATCGGCACGTCACGGCGAAGCGCGGCGGCAACCGCCCACAGCCGCAGGTCGTTCGGTCGCTCGATCAAATCGAAGAGCTCTGCCGTGGGCTGACCCGCCGCGTCACTCCAGGAGCGCTCCTCCCATAGCAAGCTTCGGCCGCCGATCTCGAGCGAGCGCACTGCCTTCTGCAGCGCCGCTTCGAACGACCGGTCGATTGCCATGACCTCACCCGTCGACTTCATCTGAGTGCTGATCGTCCGGTCCCCGGAGGCGAACTTGTCGAACGGCCAGCGCGGCACCTTCACAACGAGGTAGTCCAACGCCGGCTCGAACGCGGCGGTGGTTTTGCCGGTGACGGCATTCGGGATCTCGTTCAATCGTTTGCCAATCGCGACCTTCGCCGCGACGCGGGCGATGGGATAGCCCGTCGCCTTCGACGCGAGCGCCGACGAGCGGCTGACCCGCGGGTTCACCTCGATCACGTAGTAAGCGTGCGACTTCGGGTCGAGCCCGAACTGGATGTTGCAGCCGCCCTCGACTCCGAGCGCGCGGATGATCTTGATCGCCGCGGTGCGAAGCATCTGATACTCATAGTCCGAGAGTGTCTGACTCGGCGCGACGACGATGGAGTCGCCGGTGTGGACCCCCATCGGGTCGATGTTCTCCATGTTGCAGATCGTAATACAGGTGTCCGCGCCGTCCCGCATCATCTCGTACTCGAGCTCTTTCCAGCCGATGAGCGAGCGCTCGACCAGCACCTGGTGGATGGGACTCGCGGCAAGCCCACCCTCGCAGATGGCACGGAGCTCGGCCTCGGTGTGCGCGACGCCGCCGCCCGTTCCGCCGAGGGTGAACGCGGGACGGACGATCGCCGGGTAGCCGATGCTCGCGGCGAAATCGACCGCGGTTTGCACGTCGCTCGCGACCACGCTCTCGGGCACCGGCTCGCCGATGCTCACGAGGAGCTGCTTGAACAGATCCCGGTCCTCCGCCTGCTTGATCGTGCTGAGCTGGGTCCCGAGGAGCCGCACGCCATAGCGGTCGAGCACCCCAGCTTCGGCGAGATCAACGGCAAGATTCAGGCCCGTCTGGCCGCCGAGCGTCGGCAGGATCCCATCCGGCTTCTCGCGCTGGATGATCCGCTCGATGACCGGCACCGTGGGCGGCTCGATGTAGATCGCATCTGCGATCTCGAAGTCGGTCATGATGGTCGCGGGGTTCGAGTTCACCAGGACGACGGAGACGCCCTCCTCGCGGAGTGATTGGCACGCCTGGGTGCCCGCGTAGTCGAATTCGGCGGCCTGGCCAATGATGATTGGCCCCGAGCCAATCACGAGGACCTTCTTGACGTCGCCGGTCTTGGGCTGTTCGGTCATCCAGTAACCCGCTGCAGCGCTTCCGCGCCGGTCGTCGGGTGGGCCACCATCTGGAGAAACCGATCGAACACGTATTGATTGTCCTGCGGGCCGGGGCAGCCTTCCGGGTGGTATTGCACGGAGAATGCGGGCAGCTCGCGGTGCGCCAGCCCCTCGACCGAGCCGTCATTCAGGTTGACCATACTCACAAGCACGCCGGACCGCTCAGCAATCGACGCCGCGTCCACCTGAAACTCGTGGTTCTGGGACGTAATGTGGACCCGACCGGTCATGAGGTCAAGCACCGGGTGATTGCCGCCGTGGTGCCCGAACTTCAGGCGGCTCGTCGTTCCACCCGTTGCCAGACCCAGGACCTGATGTCCCAAACAGATGCCCATCGTGGGAATCGAGCGCTGTAGCAGCTCGCGCACGAGTTTCGTGGCACCCTCCATGCGTTCCGGATCACCCGGCCCATTGGAGACCACTACTCCAGCCGCGCCGGCCTCGCGCACGTCCTCGACATCGGCCTCCCACGGCACCGGAATGACCTCTGCGCCCCAGGCGGTGAGCGAGCGGGCGATATTGTGCTTGACCCCGCAGTCCACAAGTGCGATCCGCAGCCCCGGGTGCGCCGAAGCCGTACCCACTTGGCGCTTTGACGGCGATCGGACCGTCTCGGGGTCGCAGACTTCCGCCACCAGATTCTTTTCGGAGATGGGCGTCGCCCCACGCGCCCGCTCGATCGTGCGCTGCGCCAATAGCTCCAACGACTCACCAGGCCGCGCGAAGCCAAGGGCCGACCGCATCGTGCCAAAGGTCCGGAGATGCCGCGTGATGGCCCGGGTGTCGACGCCCTGCACCGCCGGTACGCCTGCATCGGCGAGATACTGCTCCAGCTTGTTCGCCGCGAGGAAATGGTTCGGCGCCCGCGCCAGGTCGCGCACAACGAGCGCGGTGACCCAGGGCCGAGTTGATTCCGTGGCCTCGAGCTGCACGCCGTAGTTGCCGATTTGGGGATGGGTCAGGACGACCATCTGGCCGCGATACGAGGGGTCGGTCACGATCTCCTGGTAACCAGCCATGCTGGTATTGAAGACAATCTCGCCGTCCGTCTCGACGCGGGCCCCAAAGCCCTCCCCGAAAAACACCCGGCCGTCTTCGAGCGCGAGGCAGGTGTCAGCGTCCATGTAGACGCCGCTCACCAGGGCGCGCACGTCGGACTCCCGGTTCATGCGCCCCCTCGCTCGTACGCAACGCGGCCGTCGACCAGCGTCATCACGACCTGACCACGAAGCGTGTGCCCGTCCAGCGGGGTGTTCTTGCCTTTTGAATGAAAGCTCGAGGCATCCACCGTCCAGCTCGCCTCCGGATCCATGATCACGATGTCCGCGGGGGCGCCGACTGCTAGCGAGCCGAAGGGAAGTCCGAACGTTCGACAGGGGTCGAGCGTGATGCGCCGAATGACATCGGGCAACGTGAGCTGACCCGCCTCGACGAGCTTCATCAAACTCCCGAGCGTCGTCTCGAGGCCGGAGATCCCAAACGCTGCCTCGTCAAACGTGCAGTCTTTATCGATCGAGCGGTGCGGCGCGTGGTCCGTCGCGATTGCGTCGATCAGCCCCTCCGCGACGGCGGCGATCAGCGCTTGCCGGTCCTCCTCGCGGCGGAGCGGCGGGTTCACCTTGGCCCGGGTGTCGTACTGCACCGCGGCCGGGCGTCCCTCGCCATTCTTCTGGCCGCCTGGCGCGACCACCCAGTCCTCGGTTAGCGTCAGGTGGTGCGGGGTTACCTCGGCGGTCACGGCGAGCCCGTCCCGCTTCGCGCGGCGCAGCAGCCGGATCGACCCCTCGGTCGAGATATGGGCGAGGTGCAGCCGGCCGCCCGTGTGCCTCGCGAGCTCGATGTCGCGGGCAACCATGACGTCTTCGGCCGCGCGCGACATGCCCTTCAGTCCGAGCAGGTCGGAGACCGGCCCTTCATTCATGACACCGCCATCCGCGATCGCCGGATCCTCGCAGTGGTTCACCACGGGCTTCCCGTGGCGCAAGCTCTCCGACAGCGCATACCGCATCATGCGGGCGTCGTACACCGGCTTCCCGTCATCGGAGAAGGCGACAGCTCCCGCCGCGGCCATCTCTGCCGTGTCGGACAGCTCCTTGCCCGCTTCGCCCCGCGTAACGGTTCCCAGCGGGATCACCCGCGCCTTGCCAGCTTTGCGGCCGGCCGCGAGGACGAACTCGATGTCACCCGCCGTGTCGAGCGTGGGGTTCGTGTTCGGCATCGCGCACACCGTCGTGAAACCACCGGCGACCGCGGCCATGACGCCCGTCGCAACCGTCTCCTTATCCTCGAAGCCCGGCTCGCGCAGGTGAGTGTGGAGGTCGACGAACCCCGGCGCGACGACGAATCCGCGCGCATCGATCTCCCGATCGAACTCCCCAGTCTCGGAGGCCGCGATGAAGCCGTCCACGCGGCCGTCGACGATGACGAGGTCGATCACCTCATCGCGCCGCGTGGGGTCGATGACGCGCCCGTTGCGAATGCGGATTCGCGTCAAGCCTTCCTCCCATTGGTTGCATTGCCAGATTTCGCCGCCGGCTTCTGGGCCTCCTCCGCGTCGGTAACGGCCGCGGCACGGACGGCGGCCGTGAGCAGGTACAGCACCGCCATGCGGACCGCGACCCCGTTCGTAACCTGCTGCTGGACGACGGACCGATCGCCATGCGCGACGTCCGCGTCGATCTCAACACCCTCATTCATCGGACCAGGGTGCATCACGATCGCGTGGCTCGCGGCCCGAGCCAGCCGAGCCCGGTTGATCCCGTAGTCGCGCGCATAGGAGCGAAGGGAGGCCAATCGACTCCCATCCTGACGCTCGAGCTGCACGCGCAACGGCATGATGACGTCGACCCCCTCGACTGCGTGGTCCAGGTGGAGATCCACCCGTGCCGGCCAGGGCGCGCGATCGTGGTCCGAGACACTCGTGGGCGGCAGCAGTGCTGGGGGGCCACAGAACGTCACGTCAGCCCCAAGCCGGGCGAGACACCAGGCGTTCGAGCGAGCAACGCGGCTGTGCAGGATGTCCCCGACGATCAGCACGCGCAATCCCTCTATACGACCGATGCGCTCGCGAATCGTGTACGCGTCCAGCAGCGCCTGTGTCGGATGAGCATGCAATCCGTCGCCGGCGTTCACGACACTGAGGTCCGTGTGGCGAGCGACGGTGTATGGCGCACCCGAGTCGGGATGCCGCAGCACCATGATGTCGGCCCCAAGGCCGCGTAGGGTCCGGGCCGTATCGAGGAGCGTCTCGCCCTTTTCGACGCTGCTTCCGGACGCCGCGATGTTCACGACGTCCGCACCCAGGTTCTTGGCGGCGAGCTCGAATGAAACCCGGGTTCGGGTGCTCGCCTCATAGAAAAGATTGACGATCGTCCGGCCACGCAGACTCGGCACACGCCGGATCGGTCGGGCCAGCACGTCCTTCATCCGGTCGGCGGTGCGCAGGACTTCTTCGATCTCGTCGCGACTGAAGTCGTCGAGATCGAGCACGTGGCGACGGCCGGTCCAGGGGTGGCGCTCGACGGCGGAAGGGGTCGTGACGTGGCCGTTGACCGCCGCGCTCGTTTTCAGCATCAGCTCACACTCCTCCACGTCCGGCTTTCCCGCACTTCTGCGCTCCGCATGATCACGACTTCATCATTGCCGTCGATCTCGGTCACCCGCACGCTCACCGATTCGTCGCGCGACGACGGCACGTTCTTTCCAACGTAATTCGCGCGCAGCGGCAGCTCTCGATGCCCCCGGTCCACGAGCACGGCGAGCTCGATCGAACGCGGTCGCCCGTAGTCCATCACCGCGTCAAGCGCCGCCCTGATCGTGCGGCCCGTAAAGAGCACGTCGTCGACCAGCACAACCTTCATATCTGTCACGTCGGTTGGAAGAAACGACTCCTGGAGCGGCCGGACCTGGCCGGCCAGGAGATCGTCACGGTACAGCGTGATGTCCAGCTCGCCACACGGCACGTCAGCCTGCTCGAAGGCAGCAATCGCTCGCTCGATCCGGTGGGCCAGGGGCACGCCCCGGGTCCGAAGCCCGAGCAGAATCAGCGAGTCCACTCCGCCGTTCTGCTCGACGATCTCGTGCGCCATGCGAGCGAGGGCTCGGCGCATCTCGTCAGCGTTGAGAATGACTCGCCCGTTCACGGCAGGATGGCCATAAAAAAACGCTCCTTCCCCCACAGAACGAGGAAGGAGCCAGCGTAAGAACCTAGACTGGTATTCAAGGCTACACTCCTTGTCGGTCTCACGGGGCCAACTTAAAGAAGCCCGGGCACATCGGTTGAGAGGAGTATATCAGCAACTCGGGCCGCGCCCCGAGCCCCGATAGCCTTGTACTTTGTGACGGAACTTTGTACATTTTGGCGTGCATAATGCCCAGTCCCCCTCAACCTCGCCCACCGATCGCGCGCCGACGATGGCTGACGCCCTTCGATTCGCGCTCCCGCCGGGCACCCGGGTGATTGCTGGAAGCGAATCCCTGGGCCGCACGGTGTCCTGGGCCCGCGCCGCGACCAGCCGGCCGTGGTCGATCGGCTCCCTCGAAAACAATGCGCTGGTCATCCTTTCGTTGCGCGGCATGACGTCCCGCAGCGACATCCAGGCGATGCCGCGCCTGATCGAGGGCCTCGTTCTGGCCAACGCGGCCGGGCTCGCCGTTTCGGACGAGACGCCGGAGCTCCTCGAGGCGCTCGCTCAGCAGGGTGGCTTTCCTATCCTGAGCTTGCCTGCCGACGTTGTAATGCCGGACGTCGAGCGCGCGGTCATCCAGCTCATTGTGGATCGCGACGGCCAGATCCAGCGACGCGCGCTTGAAACCTATCAGGCGCTGATCCAGCTCGCCCTGGATGACGCCCCAGCGCAACGGATGGTTGAGACTCTCGCCGAGGCTACCGGGCGCGTCGCCTACCTCGAGAACGAGTACGGCATTCTGCAGGCCGTCGCGACGCCGACGCAGCGGCAGGCCCTGCGGCTCCCAACGGTCGACGAGGCTCAGGGGCTGTACTCCGCCCGCGACATTCTCGGCATCTCCGTTGGCGCGCCCGCTTCCGGCGAGCACCTGAATCGCTGTATTCGCCGGGTCCTTCGGGACGCCGAGTACGCGGTCTGCTCTTCGCCAATCGCGATTGGAGGCACGGTGGCTGGGTTTCTGACGCTGCTCGGCGGTGCGAATGAGGTCGAGGAGATGGATGAGCAGCTCCTCACGCGCGCCGCGCCTGCTTTTGCGGTGCCGGTCGCGAAAAACCGCGCGGTCATGGAAACCCAGACCCGACTCCAGGGCGGATTTCTCGAGAATTTGCTCGGCGGCACCTTCAGCGACGAGGACGAGATCGCCGCTCGCGCCCAGTATCTGGGCCACAACCTCCGCGAGCCGTACGACACGGTCTGTCTCATGCTGGACGATGCAGTGGATCGGCGCCTCGCGGTGGACGAGGCCCAACGTGTCGGTCTCTGGACGTCTTTTCTTGACTTGGCTCACCGCGAGATCCTGAGCCGCTGGCCCCGGGCCTTGATGCGCGAGCGCGGCGACGTCGTGGCTGTCCTGGTGCCCGTGGCTGATGAGGCCGCTGCCGCCGGCGTTCACCAAGAGCTAGAGGTCCTGCGTGCCCGGCTGGATTCATTGGTCGGCTCGGCAACCACGACGATCGGGCTGGGTCGCCGAGCCACCGGGCCGCGCGCCATCGTGCGCTCGTACGCGGAGGCCGAGCAGGCGGCCCGAATCGGTCGGCAATTCCTCGGCGGCCACCAGACGATCGCGTTCGATAACCTCGGCGTCTACCGGATCATTTCGCGCGTCGAGGACCGCGAAGCCCTCGGCTCGTTTCGCCGCGAATACCTCGGGCCACTCGAGGACTATGATGCGAAGCACTCTGCCGAGCTCGTCGAGACGCTCGAAGGGTTCTTCCACTGCAATGGCAACCACGCCCGCGCCGCGGAGATGCTGCATCTCCATCGCAACACGCTGCTGTATCGCCTGGAGCGAATCGAAGCACTGACCGGGCGTGACCTCTCGGATGCCGAGACGCGGCTATCCATGCAACTCGCCCTGAAGATCCGCCGGGTGGCGGACACGTTGCGCGGGTCCGCCCCGCGGAGTCTAGGAGGAAATGGGAAAACATGACCCATTCACAGGCGAATGAAGAGCTCCGGGTCCGCGTCTTCGAGCACGCGGAGGCGGAACACGTGCGGTTTGTCAGCCTGCAATTCACCGACATCATGGGCGTCGCAAAAAACGTGACGATCCCCGTGCACAAGTTTGCCGACGCCGTGGAACACGGTCTGTGGTTCGATGGCTCCTCGATCGAGGGGTTCGCTCGGATCCACGAGAGCGACATGTACCTGGATCCGGACCTTTCGACCTTTCGTGTCATCCCCTGGGAACGCGACGAGAACACGACAGCTCGCGTGATCTGCAACATCTACACGCCGGATGGCGAGGAGTTCGAGGGCGACCCCCGAGCCGTGTTGCGCCGAAACATGGAGCAGGCCCGTTCCCTTGGCTACATCTTTCAAACCGGGCCAGAGCTCGAGTTCTTCCTGTTGAAGCAGGGCTCCCCAATGATGCCCGGTGTGAACGGCCCGGGTGAGTCGCTGCCGCACGACAAGGCCGGCTACTTCGACGTGACGTCAGACCTGGCCGCGGACGTCCGTAAAGAGGCGGTCAACGCGCTCGAGGGACTCGGTATCGTCGTCGAGGCGAGCCACCACGAGGTCGCAACCGGCCAGCACGAGATCGACTTTCGGTACGCCGACGCCCTGACGACGGCCGACAACGCGGTCGCCTTCCGCATCGCGCTCAAGGCGATCGCCCAGCGCCACGATCTGTATGCGACGTTCATGCCAAAGCCATTTCTGGGCGTGAACGGATCGGGAATGCACACGCACCAGAGTCTGGCGCACGCGGACAGCGGCGAAAACGCGTTCTTCGATCCGGAGGACGGCTACGGGCTGTCCGACGTAGCCCGGCACTTCATCGCCGGTCAGCTCGCGCACGCGCGCGGCATGTGCGCCATCCTGGCTCCGTTGGTGAACTCCTACAAGCGCCTGGTGCCCGGATACGAGGCGCCGGCCTATATTAGTTGGGCCAGGATCAATCGCTCCGCGCTCGTGCGAGTGCCGAGGACCAGCCCGTCCCGGCCCGCGTCGACTCGAATCGAGCTGCGCTGCCCGGACCCGAGCTGCAACCCGTACCTCGCGTTCGCAGTCATGCTGGCCGCCGGACTGGATGGCGTCCGCAACAAGATGGCGCCGCCCATGCCGATCGAGGAAGACCTTTTCCATTTCGACGAGGAGATGATGGCGAAGCGCGCCATCGGCCACCTGCCCGGCTCACTGGACGAGGCCTTGAACGAGCTCGAGAAGGACGACGTCATCCTGAAGGCGATCGGAAGCCACACCGCCGAGTGGTTCATCGAGGCGAAGCGCCACGAGTGGGCCGACTACCGCATCCAGGTCACTCCCTGGGAGATCGAACACTACCTCGAAACGTACTAACCACCAGCCGCGGCCTCGGCCGACTCCTCCCTCTGGGATGAAACCGTGCCACGATGGATGGCCACGCACCCGAGACTCAGGCGTCGGAAATGGACGTCGACAAAGCCGGCCGCCTCGAAGAGCTGAGCGAGCCGCTTCGCGTTCGGAAAGAGATCAACGGAGGCTGGCAAATAGCGGTACGCGGCGCCATCGTCGCCCACCAGTCGGCCGAGCAACGGCACGACGGTGCGGAAGTACCAGCGCGCGAACCCACCGATGGGGCCGGGCGGAGCGTGGGTGATCTCCAACGCCACAATGCGGCCGCCGGGTCGCAGCACCCGCCGCATCTCGCGTAGCGCCCGCTCGAGATCCACGACGTTGCGCAGCAGGAACCCGCTCGTGACGCAGTCGAACGACTCGTCGGCAAATGGAAGGGCAAGCGCATCGCCCACCGCCAGCGTGATTCCCGTGGCATGCTGGCGCCGCAGCTTGGCTGCCGCCGCGTCCACCATCGGGGCGCAGTAGTCGGCCCCCACAACACTCCCGGCTCCCTGTCGCCGCAGCTCCAGGGCAAGATCGCCGGTTCCTGTTGCGAGATCCAGGGCCGCGGCGCCGCGCGGCCTGGCCGCCGCCGCCGCAAGCCGGCGCCAATAGATGTCCTGCCCGCCGGTCATCAGACGGTTCAGCAGGTCGTAGTGCGGCACGATCCGCGCAAACATCTCACGCACTCGCAGGGCGCGGTCCGGCCCCGTGAGAGGCAGATCCGCGTCCTGGGGGGCGGGCCGAGCCGCGCTACGCGTCATGGCCGAACCTGAGCTCCCTCATTCCTCCGTCGCAGCGGCTCCGCTCCGCTCACCCCATAGCCGGTGCACGGCAACCCGAACGACGCTGTAATCAAAACCGCGCCGCACGAGGAACGAGCTCAGCGTCTGCGTGAAAGCTCGCTCGTCCAGCGGTGCTCGCTGGGCCCGCTTCAGCGCCGCCCGGTACGCAGCGTCTTCCTGGCCGGCCACCGTCGGCTCCAGCGCGGCGGTTGTCGTCTCCGCATCGACCCCTTTTTGGCGTAGCTCGGCGCGGAGAGCACGCGGCCCGCGCGGATGAAACGTCTGGCGCTGGCCGACCCAGTACTCCGCAAAGGCGCGGTCGTCAGCATAGCCGTGGTGGCTGAGCCGTTCGAGCGCTACAGCGATCGCTTCTGGGCCGTGGCCGTGCTGGGTCAAGCGCCGCCGGATCTCGGCGGTGCTGCGCGGGCGAGCCGCCAGGAAATGCAGCGCGTGCTGGTACGCACGCTCGCCCTGGTCGCGGTCGAGCAGTTCGCGAATCGCAGGGGCATCGAGGACCTGCCCCTGCTGGAGGCCAACCCCGATGTCCGCCGCGAGCGAAAACGCGTATTCACCGTCGAGGAAGACGTTGACTCGCTCCAACCCGCTGCGCGTCTGGAACGACACATCCGTGACGGTGCGAGCCACTTGGTCATCGCCGTCGATCAGGATGGCGAGCGCGGCGTCAGCGGAGGGCGAGCTCGTCCTCTTCTTCTTCCTCGAGAAGGCCATTCCCCACCGCCACCTTGAGCGGCGTCGGTCCGGTGGACCCCTCCCGGATCAGCCGCTCGATCTCATTGGTCAACTCTGGATTCTGCCGCAAGAAGTCCTTGGCGTTCTCTCGCCCCTGACCAAGCCGGGTCTCGCCATAGGAGAAGAACGCGCCGCTCTTGCGAATGATCTCCATATCCGTCGCGACGTCCAGTAGGCTTCCTTCACGAGAGATGCCCTCGTTGTACATGATGTCGAATTCGGCCTGGCGGAACGGCGGCGCCACCTTGTTCTTGACGACTTTGACGCGCGTGCGGTTCCCGATGACGGCCGTCCCCTGCTTGATCGAGTCGATACGTCGGATGTCCAGCCGCAGCGACGCATAGAACTTCAGCGCCCGTCCGCCCGAGGTTGTCTCGGGGTTCCCAAACATCACGCCAATCTTCTCGCGAAGCTGGTTCGTGAAGATGACCGACGTATGCGATCGGCTGATCGCGCCGGTCAGCTTCCGCAGCGCCTGGGACATCAGACGCGCCTGCAGACCGACGTGGGCATCACCCATGTCGCCCTCGAGCTCCGCACGCGGCACGAGCGCGGCGACCGAGTCGATGCAGACGACGTCGAGCGCGCCGCTGCGGACCAGCGCCTCCGCGATCTCGAGCGCCTGCTCGCCAGTGTCCGGCTGCGAGATCAACATCTCGTCAACCTTCACGCCACAGTTCTGCGCATAAACCGGGTCGAACGCGTGCTCCGCGTCGATCAGCGCGGCGACGCCGCCCGTCGCCTGGGCGTTCGCAATGATGTGTTGGAGGAGCGTGGTCTTCCCCGAGGACTCAGGCCCATAGATCTCCGTGACCCGGCCCCGAGGAATTCCGCCCACGCCGATCGCAAGGTCGAGCGCGATCGAGCCGGTCGGGATAACTTCTACCGACAGGCGGGTCGACGCTTCACCCAGCCGCATGATCGATCCCTTGCCAAAGTTCTTCTCGATCTGGGCCAGCGCGACGTCGAGCGCCCGTTCCCGGTCCTTGTCCAATGCCATCCGTACCTCCCCTCTAACTCCCTAACACCATCGCTGCGCTCGCGTTCGGGCGATCGTAGCGTCTCCAGTAGCGTGGACAGGCGGGCAAGTTGACCGCGCCATTATAGCACGAATGTTCTATAACGCTCATTCGAGGGCTTGCAAAGTGAGCTCGAGCGCTGCCTTCACGGAAGCGGCGCGAACCGCGTTCCGGTCGCCGGGCCAGACGTCCCGCCGCACGAGCGTCCGGTCCGGAGTCGCCGCCGCGATATAGACGAGCCCCACCGGCTTGGTCGGTGTCTCGCCCCCTGGCCCGGCGATGCCTGTCGTGGAGATGCCGACGTCTGCGCCGATCCGGGCCCGCACACCGGCGGCCATCGCGCGCGCCGTCTCCTCGCTCACGGCGCCGTGCTGCGCCAATACATCCTCAGAAACCGCGAGCAACTCGTGCTTTACCTCGTTGGCATAGCTCACGATGCCGCCGAGAAAAAACGAGGAGACGCCGGGCAGATCCGTAATCGCGGACGCCACGCCGCCGCCCGTGCAGCTCTCGGCTGTGGCGACCGTGAAGCCTCGCCGCTCGCAGACGGCGCCAAGCGCCTGGACGAGAGCGGTCAGATCGCCGTCGTCCATCGCTCTACTCAGATGCCAGCGGCCGCGGCCGCCAGCGCGACCGGCTCGGCCTCGAGGTCGTAATCGCCGGCGCCGGTGACCCGCACCCGCGTCATCTGGCCAAGAGGAAGGTTCCCGCGGATCATGACCACGCCGTCCACCTCCGGCGCGTCCCGCTCGGAGCGGGCAACCGTGCGCTGAACGAGGTCGCGCCCCCGAGTCGTCCCTTCCGTCAGAACGTCGAGCTCGCGACCGACGTACCCGGCATTCATCTCACGCGAGACGCGCTGCGCCAGCAGCATCAGCTCTCGCCGCCGCCGTTCCTTGCGCACATCCGGCACCTGATCGGGCATCGAGCCCGCCGGTGTTCCCTCCTCGGGCGAATAGGCAAACACGCCCACTCGGTCGAAGCGCAGCGTTTCCACCGAACGACAGAGCGTGTCGAACTCCTCTTCGGTCTCGCCGGGAAAACCGACAATGAACGTGGTACGAAGGGCGACGTCCGGCACCCGATCGCGAATGCGACCGATCAGGTCCTCAACGGCGCCGTGGGGGCGCTTCATCCGGCGGAGCATTCCAGGGTGGGTATGCTGGAGCGGCACGTCCAGATAATGGCAGACCAACGGCAGCTCAGCGATCGCCTCAAGGAGCTGGTCGCTGACGTGCTGCGGGTACGCATACATGATGCGCAGCCACGGCAGCTCCGGCACCTCGCGCGCCAGCCGACAGAGCAGCTTCGGAAGGCCGTGGAGGTCGCCTCGATCGCGCCCGTACGCGGTCGTATCCTGGCCGACGAGCACGATCTCCTGCACACCGGCCGCGACCAGCTCACGCGCTTCGCGCACGACTTGATCCTCGTCTTTACTGCGCATGCGCCCCTTCATGGAAGGGATCGCGCAGAAGGCGCAGTTGGCGTCGCAGCCATCCGAAACCTTCAGGTAGGCACTCGGTCCCTGCGGCGCGCGTCGCGGCATCACGAGATCGCCGCGCAGCGCCACGCCGTCGCCAATCATGATCGGAGGGAGGCGGGGGTCGCCGTCCAGGCGCTCAAGAGCACTGCGAGCGACGCGCGGCGCGCCGCTGGTCGTTCGCTCGGCGATCGCATCGAGCACGCTCGCCATCTCGGGCCAACGATGGACGCCGACGAGAGCGTCGAGCTCCGGGATCTCCTGGGCGATCTCGCCCGCGTAACGCTCGATCAAGCATCCCGACGCGATGAGCGCCTGCCCCTCGTGCTTCTCAGCCGCGAGCTTCAGGATCGTGTCGATCGACTCTTGCTTCGCCGGCCCGATGAAGCCGCACGTGTTTACGATCACCACGTCCGCGTCCCTCGGGTTCTCGACCCGCGTCTGGCCGGCCGAACTCAGCACCTGGTCGATACCCTCGGAGTCGACGACGTTCTTGGTGCAGCCGAGGGTCACGACGGTGAAGGTTCGCGGGCGGCCCCGCATCGACAGAGGTTGTTCCATTCAGCTCTTTTCCAGTCTGTGGTCGCCACGCCCGCGGATCTATGCCGCCGGCGTCTTACTTATTACTTATGATCACTTATTACTTATGATCACTCACGGTTCCAGGCAACTTCCAACGCCTGGTTCGGATTCCCGAGCCGGCCCTGCGGCAGGCCGTTAACGGAGACCTCGAGTCCGCCTGCGTTACCAACGCGCATGCGGACCGCGTTATTCCCCGCAATCGTCTGGGTCCACCCGACCGGCACGTCCTGTGCGACCACGGGGCGTTCGTCCGCCCACGCCTGGACCCAGCTTCGCTCGACGGCGCGTACTTCAACCTGCACGCCGTTTATGAGGGGGAGGGTGGCCGTCGGTACGGCAGTGGCGGAGGGTTGAATCGTCGGAGTTGGCAAGGGGGTCAGCAGCACGGCAATCCGGCTGTTCGGGTCGGGAGCTGGCTGTTGCCCGGCCTCCACACCCTGCGCGAATGAGTTGTATTGCACGTAGAGATAGAGGAAAAGTCCCGTGCACATCGTCACGACAGCAACCGTCGAGATCGCCTTCCAGGAGACGAAGGGCTGCCGGTCGAGGGGGGCAATCGCCGCGCGAATCGGGTGGCGGTCCTGGACGCGCATCGGCAGGGAGAAGCCGGCAACGTCGGCGGGGTTGATGCCGAGCAAGCGCGCGTACTCCCGAATCAGCGCCCGGGTGTAGACCGTCGGCGGCAGCGGGGTGAAGTCATCCGCCTCGAGGGCCTGGATGTAGCGCGTGGGGACGTGGAGCGCGTCCGCCGCGTCCGAGAGCGACATCGCGCGCTCCATACGCTTTCGGCGAAGCGTCTCGCCGAGCGTCCCCGATCGTGGATCCATGCTAGGCCTTCGCTCCGTGACAATTTACCCAGGCAACCTGCGTCTCGTGGATGAGCGCGCGGGTTTCGGCGGCGTTGGCCCAGCCCTTCAGGACCGCTCGCGGCCGGAAGAGCCCATCGACCATTTCCATCAGCTCCGGAACCTGGGCGGCTTCGGTGACCGTAGCGTATCGGCTTGGCAGGTCGGCGCGGATGGCCAGCACCTTATCGTCGCCGTCCTCCCGCAGCAGGGTTCCGATCGGCCGGGCGGCGATCACACTGCCGATCGCCGTCTCGCCTTCCCCGGCGACGACCACATCCAACTCCCGGCCATCCCCTCTCGAGATCGTCCGCGGAATCCAGCCGTAGTGAATGGGCAGCGGGTCCCCAAAGATCTCACCGGTTGGCACGAAGTCGTGCACCGCCGCGTCATACACCATGCGGTCGACGGTACCCTTCGGGTTCTCGATCACCACATAGACCAGCACTGGCGGCGCAGGACCGCTGCCAGCGTACAGCAGCAGAGCCGGTTCGCGCGGGCCTCGCGGTTGTTCGATCAACCAGCGGGAGAGCGCCTTGCGGTGCGCCTCGAACGCGATTCGCTCCGGGATCTCGTCGCGACCGAACCAGCGCGCCTCCGCGGCATCATCACCCGCGGTCACCGTGCCGCCGATCCTGCGCGCCTTGAACACCGCGAGATGGCTCGCTCCCCGGGGGTCGCCGGCGCCGAAATAGATGCCGGCATAGCCGTCGATCTCGACTAGGAGGCCGGCTTCTTCGAGCGCCTCTCGTGCCGCCGTTTCGGCGGCGTCCTCGCCGTACTCGACGAAGCCGGCGGGCAGCATCCACCAGTCTTTGTACGGATCGTGGGCCCTACGGACGAGCAGAATCCGGTTGTCCTCCTCGATCAGCACGGCGGCGCCGAGCGCGTTCTTGGCGTAGTAGGTCCAGCCACAGTTCGGACAGTTGGGGCGCGACCAACCGCCGTCCGGGCGGGGTTCTAGGGGGTGGGCGCAACGCGCACAGAAGCGCGGCTCGCCCGGATCGACGATGGCCAGCCCGTGCACAAGATCTCCTGGTCGCGGCAGCGCCCCACCAGACGCGAATTAGCCTGGTTATGATAGCCCAATCTCCGGGGGTGACCCGCGCCCAATTTGCGCATCCCGGGCGATGATCGATAATGCGCCATGCGCATTTGTTCACTCCTCCCAGCCGCCACGGAGATCCTCTTCGCCCTCGGTCTTGGCGACGATGTCGTCGCGGTCACCCACGAATGCGACGAGCCACCCGAAGCGCGAATGCGCCCGCGCGTGACAACAAGCATCGTCGATCCTACCATTATGTCAAGTCGAGAGATCGACGCCGTGGTGAGTGCGAGCCTGACCACCGGGGGCGCGACCTACCACCTCGACATGGACGTCCTCCGCGGCACCCGACCCGAGCTGATCGTGACGCAAGATCTGTGCGCCGTCTGCGCGGTCGACGGCACCGAGGTGCGTCGTGCTGCCGCCCTGCTCGATCCGTCGCCCCGTATCCTCTCGATCGAGCCAAGTCGCCTGGCGGACATCGCGACGGCCATCCGCGCCGTTGGCGAGGAGACAGGCACGTCCCGGCGGGCGGAGGAGCTCGCCGCGGAGATCGAGCTGCGGTTACTGGCGGTGCGGACCAGCATGGTGGGCGCGCGCCGCCCGACAGTCCTGTGTCTCGAATGGCTCGATCCCGCCTGGGCCGCCGGCCATTGGATGCCGGAGGTCGTGGATACGGCGGGAGGCGTCGACATCCTGGGCAAGGCGGGCGAGCCGTCGCGCCGCGTCACCTGGAAAGAGATCGCGCGCGCCGATCCGGAAGTCGCGATCATCATGCCCTGCGGTTTCGACGTCGCGCGCACCCTCCAGGAGATCGATATCCTTCACAGCGTGCCCGAGACGGCCAAGATCAGCGCCTTCCAACATCCCGGGTAATGACCTGCAAGGACCAGGCGATTACCGAGAGCATGGGCCCGATCTGGGACCATAGCCAGGAACGCCTTGGCGCCAGCAGCGCCATGGTTGTCAGGGGGCGACGAAATACCATGAATCAGGATGGGTGCAATGATCCAGGAGATGCCTGAAGTTCTCGTTTGCACCGGCCCGGGCACGCCGCTTGGAAACGTCATGCGCCGCTATTGGGTTCCGGCGCTCCTGGCCTGCGAAATTCCGGAACCCGACTGTCCCCCGGTCCGGGTCAGGATCCTGAACGAGAAGATGCTGGCCTTCCGCGATTCGCTGGGGCGGGCCGGCCTGATCGATGAGTTTTGCGCGCACCGGGCCACCACACTGTTTCTCGGCCGTAATGAAGAGGGCGGCATGCGTTGCTCCTATCACGGCTGGAAATACGACATCACGGGCCAGTGCGTAGAGTTGCCGGGAGCCCCGCAGATCGCGCCAAAGATCCGGATCAAGGCGTACCCTTGCGTGGAACGCGGCGGGATCGTGTGGGCGTACATGGGTCCGCCGGACAAGCGGCCTGATCCGCCCGCGCTCGAATGGTGCGTGGTTCCGGACAGCCATCGATTCGTCTCCAAGCGGCTACAGGAATGCAATTATTTGCAGGCGCTCGAGGGCGGCATCGATACCGGCCATGTGTCATGGGTCCATCGATGGGAGATGGACATAGATCCGATGCATGATCGAGGGAAGGCCATCCAATACATCAAGGGCGACGGGGCCGTGAAATTCGAAATCGAGGAGGCTCCTTCTGGCCTGACGATTCTCGGTCGCCGCAATGGCGAGAGCGACTCCTATTATTGGCGCATCACGCAGTGGATCTTTCCATGGTTCACGCTGATCCCACCGTTTGGCAATCACGCAGTGGGAGCGCATATTTGGGTCCCGATCGACGATGAGAATTGCTGGGCCTGGAACATCAATTTCTTGCCGGACAGGCCGCTTCCCGAGGACGAGCGGCAGGCCATGGAGGAGGGCAAGGGAATCCACGTCAAATACATTCCTGGAACGTTCAGGCCGCTTGCAAACAAGGAAAATGACTACCTGATCGACCGCAAGGCCCAGCAAGAAAGACGCTCCTTCAGCGGCGTGGAGGGCTTCTCGATGCAGGACGCGTCACTGCAGGAAGGAATGGGACCGATCCAGGATCGTTCGCGTGAACACCTCGTAGCCACCGACAAGGCGATCGTGATGACCCGTCGAATGCTGTTCGAGGCGACTCGGGCTATGGCAGAAGGGCGTGAGCCACCTGCCCTGGCGGGCGCGACGCAGCGAGTCCGTTCTGCCTCGGTGCTTCTCGATCGGTCGGCGGACGCGGTTGCTTGGGCAAGGGATCACTTGGCCGACGGCTTGAATGAGCCGCTGTTCACCCTATGACTCGAGTTTGGACCTTGAGTTTGGACAACGATTGTAAGCCGGCTGTGATCAGGGTCGGTGGGGTGGAGTATTTTGGGAGTCGGGCACCATGGTCGCCCGAGAGAGGCCCCTGACGCTCCCCCCATTCGCCGATCGTTCATCGCTGCTCGGCGCAGACACCGCGTTCGACCTCCTCGCCGAGGTCAACCGGATGCGCAGCCAGGGCCGCAACGTCATCAGTTTCGGCATCGGCGAGCCCGACATGCCGACTCCGGCGCACGTGGTCGACGCCGCCAAGGAGGCGCTCAACGAGGGCCTGACCCGCTACGGTCCAACGGAGGGGATACCTGAGCTGCGCAAGGCGATCGCCGTCCGCATCGCGACAACGCGTGGCATCACCGTCCAGCCCGAGCAGGTCATCGTTGCGCCGGGCGCCAAGCCATTCATCTTCTACGCGCTCGCCACGCTCGTGAATTCGGGCGACGAGGTGCTGTACCCAAATCCCGGCTTCCCATCCTACGAGTCGGTCATCCGCTGGATCGGCGCTCGGCCGGTCGCCATGCCCCTCGCGGACGCGAACGGCTTCGGCATCGATCGGGCGGCCCTGACTGGCGCGATGAGCGACCGCACGAAGCTCATTATCCTGAACAGCCCGAACAACCCGACCGGCGCCATGCTCGATCCCGACGATCTGCATTTCATCGCCGAGCTCGCCGCACGTCATAACTGCTGGGTGCTCTCTGATGAGATCTACAGCCAGCTCGTCTACGGCGCACCCTTCGCTTCAATCGCGTCGCTCCCCAGCATGGCCGAACGCACGATCATCATGGATGGCTTCTCGAAGAGCTACGCCATGACCGGCTGGCGCCTCGGTTACGCCGTCATGCACCCCGACGTCGCGCGTCTTATGGCACGCGTCGAGATGAATGTCGAGAGCTGCACCTACACGTTCGGCCAGGCCGCCGCGGTCACGGCGCTCACCGGCTCCCAGGACCAAACCGACGCATTCGTCGCCGAGCTGCATGAGCGGGCCGCCCTCATTGTCGATTTGCTCAACGCCATCCCCGGCGTGTCATGCGTTGCCCCACGTGGCGCTTTCTACGCCTTCCCAAACGTGACCGGCGCCTGCGACCGGCTCGGCCTACCGAACGCCGAAACCCTCGCCGACCGCCTGCTTCAAGAGGCCGGCGTCGCGGTCCTCCCGCGCTCGTGCTTCGGCCCCCGCAACCCCGGCGAGACGGGTGAGTACATTCGCCTCAGCTTCGCCACGAGCACCGCCAACATCCGTGATGGCGTCGCCCGCATCGCACGCTTTGTTGAACGAGGTACTTAAGAGTCGATGCGTTGGGAACCTCAATATCCAGTGCTCCCGGCCTTTACAGTACTGACCCTCGTGGCTGAACTTTTCGCCGGACCACGCTTTGATGATGATGTCGAGCGATTCCATCGTGCGGTCCTGGCCCTCGTCGATCGGCACCCCATGCACCTCGAAGTCGTACGCCACGAAGCCGCGCCCCACGCCAAACTCCAGTCGCCCGCCGGACATCAGGTCCACCATGGCGAATTGCTCCGCGACCTCGAGCGGGTTGTGAAGCGGAAGCACCGCCACCGACGTGCCGAGTCGCACCCGCTTGGTCCGCTGCGACAGCGCGGCGAGCATGACCGCCGGGGATGGAATCATCCCTCCAAAGGGATGGAAGTGGTGCTCGTTCGCCCAAACGCTGTCGTAGCCCAACTCCTCGGCGAGGACCAGGAAGTCGATCGTCCGTTGCATGAATGCCTGCTGGGTCCCGTCGCGGTCCTTGTAGTACGTCGGCAGGGCGAAAACGGCGAACTCCATGCCTACGCTCCGGTTGCCGCGGGCTGCGTCAGGTTGCGCAGCACGAACGGCAGGATGCCGCCGTGGCGCAGGGAGTCGGCCTCGATCGGGCTATCGACGCGCGTGATCGTGTTGAACTCGATGGTCGCCCCATCCGCTTTTCGCGCGGTGACCTTCATCTGCTGGCGCGGGCGCAACGCATCCGAGATTCCCGTGATCGAGAAGGTCTCGGTTCCGTCCAACCCGAGGCTCTTCGCGCTCGACCCCGCCTCGAATTGCAGCGGCAGCACGCCCATGCCGACGAGGTTGCTGCGGTGGATGCGCTCGTAGCTCTCCGCGATCGTCGCCTTGATCCCGAGCAGGTTCGGGCCCTTCGCGGCCCAGTCGCGCGAGCTGCCGGAGCCGTATTCCTTGCCCGCGAGCACGATCAAGGGCGTGCCGTCCGCGATGTACTTGCGGGAGGCATCGTAGACCCGAAGCTCCTCGCCGGTCGGGAGATACTTGGTCCAGTCACCCTCGCGGTTCGGTGTAAGGAGGTTGTGCAGGCGGATGTTGCCGAAGGTGCCTCGCATCATCACCTGGTGGTTGCCGCGGCGCGCGCCGAAGCTGTTGAAGTCGATCGGCTGAACCCCATTCTCGATGAGATAGCGTCCCGCCGGGGTCTCGGCATCGATCGAGCCCGCGGGAGAGATGTGGTCTGTCGTGATGGAATCGCCCAGCAGCAACAATACGCGGGCGTTGTGGATGTCGGCCAAGGGCTTCGGATCACCGGCCAGATCGTCGAAGTACGGCGGCTCCTGCACGTAGGTGGAGCTCGCCTCCCATTCATACAGCGCACCCCGCGGCACCGGCAGCGCGGCCCATGCCTCATCGCCGGAGAAGACCTTGGAATAAACGTCGGCGAAGAACTCGCGCTTGACCGCGCTCTGCACCGCGTCGGCCACCTCTTTGGTCGTGGGCCAGATGTCGCGAAGGTAGACGGGCTGGCCCGACGGGTCATTACCGAGCGGATCCTTCGTCAGATCCATATCCACAGAGCCGGCGAGTGCATAGGCCACGACCAGCGGTGGCGAGGCGAGGTACGCCGCGCGCACCAGCGGATGGATGCGACCTTCGAAATTGCGGTTGCCACTCAGGACGGCGGACACAACCAGATCGTCATCCTTCACCGCGCTGCCGATCGAGGGCGCCAGCGGGCCGCTGTTGCCGATGCAGGTCGTACAGCCGTAGCCGACAACGTGGAAACGCAGTGCCTCGAGGTACGGCAGCAACCCAGACTCCTTGAGGTACTCGGTCACCACGCGGGAGCCCGGCGCCAGGCTGGTCTTCACGAACGGCTTGATGTTGAGACCCCGCTCGACAGCCTTCTTCGCGAGGAGGCCGGCACCAATCATGACCGACGGGTTCGAGGTGTTGGTGCAGCTTGTGATTGCGGCAATCACGACCGAGCCCTGCCCGATCTCCGTCGTTATGCCGTCAATGTCGACGGAGACCTTCTTGCCCGTACCCGCAACGGCAACGACCGGTTCGCTCGGGGCCTGCGCCTCATTCGAGGTGCCGCCCTCAGCGTCGAACCGCTCCTTTCCCTCCGCAGCCGACTTGGTCTCCGGCTGGAGGAACGCGTTGGGGAAGGCCTCATGGAAGGCGGTCCGCATGTTGCTGAGCACCACGCGGTCCTGCGGCCGCTTGGGACCGGCGAGGCTTGGCTCGATCGTCGAAAGATCGAGCTCGAGCGTCTCCGAGAAATTCGGCTCGGGCGTGTTGTCCGTGCGGAAGAGCCCCTGTTCCTTCATGTAGCGCTCGACGAGGTCCACCGTTTCGTTGCTCCGGCCCGTCGCCCGCATGAAGCGCAGCGTCTCGTCGTCGACCGGAAACAGCGCGGACGTCGCACCGTATTCGGGCGACATGTTCGAGATGGTGGCGCGGTCCGCCAGGGCCAGATGACTCAGACCAGGTCCGTAGAACTCGACGAACTTCTCGACCACGCCGTGCTTGCGCAGCATCTGGGTGACCGTCAGCACGAGGTCGGTTGCGGTTGCGCCCTCGGGCATTGCGCCATGGAGTCGGAATCCGACGACCTGGGGCGTCAGGAGATACATCGGCTGGCCGAGCAGCACACCTTCCGCCTCGATTCCGCCAACTCCCCAGGCGAGCACGCCGAGACCATTCACCATCGTTGTGTGCGAGTCGGTCCCGACCAGCGTGTCAGGGTAGGCGACGGTCTCGCCATCCTCCTGCCGCAGGTGCGCCACGTTGGAGAGGTACTCGAGGTTCACCTGGTGGATGATGCCCATCCCCGGCGGGACGACTCGGTAGTTCTGGAACGCTTGCTGGGCCCACTTCAGCAGGCCGTACCGCTCGCCATTCCGTTGATACTCCTTGTCGACGTTGATGCGGTACGCGTCAACGGAACCGAACGCGTCGATCTGCACGGAGTGATCGACGACGAGATCGACGGGCACGAGGGGGTTGATTCGCTGCGGGTCGCCGCCCAGGCGCGCCACCGCGGAGCGCATGGCCGCGAGGTCCACGATGCACGGGACTCCCGTGAAGTCCTGGAGGATCACCCGCGATGGGAGGAAAGGAAACTCCTTCTGCTCGGCGCGCTTGGGGTCCCAGCCCGCCAGCATCTTGACGTCGTCTTCGGTGAAGACGTAGCCGTCGAAGCGACGCAGCACATCCTCAAGCAAGAGCTTCACCGTGAATGGAAAGCGCTCCACCCCGGCGAACCCCTGCTCCGAGAGAGCATTCAGCCGGTAGTAGGTCGCTGTCCAACTATCACCGGAGAGGGTGGCACGGGCCCCGAAGGGGTCTTGCCGGGTTGCACTCATCTTTTCACATCCTCATGGCGAATTCGCTCGATTCTAAATGAATGGGTCCAACGTTATCCTGCGCGTAACCAGGCGCAAGGCGGCGGGTGCACGACTCGGCTCTAGCATGTGAACGAGAATTGTTAACGGTCGCTTTTGGGGGAGCGCGTATGACGCGTGATGAGCGTCTGCGTCCTGTCGTCGCGATGATGTTCCGGCGCAACTATCTGTCGATGCGCGGTCGCCAGGGCTTGCTTCGCCTGAGCGGCCGCCACGCTCGTCCCGAGAAAAGCGCGGGGCGGGTCATTTCGATCGCCCCCGCTGGATTCGCCGCCGCGATGGTCCTCGTCGTCTCGATCGGTGCCACGACCGCCATGGCAGCGACCCTTGCCATTCAGGTCCAGGGTTGGCTCGAGCGACGATCCGTCCAGGTGCCCAATACACCGCTCCTTGACGCCGGTTTGCCTCAGAGCGCCACAATCCTGGCCCGGGACGACACGCCGCTGGCGGAGATCACCGACATCCATTACGGCCACCGGGTCTCCGTTCCACTTGCCAAGGTCGCGCCGGTCATGGTCTTCGCGACGGTTGCCGCGGAGGACCAGCGCTTCTTCAACCACAACGGAGTCGACCCGTTCGGGATCGTCCGCGCCGTAGGCCAGAACCTCGGCGGCGACGGCATCATGTCCGGTGCCAGCACCCTCGAGATGCAGCTCGTCCGCAACCTGTTCCTTTCCGACGAGCGCAACGACCAGACCCTGCAGCGCAAGGTGAAGGAGGCCGTAGCGGCCGTCCAACTCGACCAGATCGTCGACAAGACGACCGTCGTCGAGGCCTACCTCAACACCGTCTACTACGGAAACCTGTCATATGGCGTTGAGGCTGCCTCGCGCCGCTACTTCGACAAGCACGCGAGCGAGCTGACGCTTCCGGAAGCAGCGTTGCTCGCAGGCTTGCCCCAGAGTCCCTCGGCATACGACCCGACCCGCCAGCCGGATATGGCCAAGATCCGGCGCGATCACGTCCTTGATCGCATGGTCGACTCCGGATTCATCAGCGAGCAGGAGGGGCTGGACGCCGAGGAACAGCCGATCCGCCTCGCCAGCGCCGCGGCGATCGAGAAGCAGGCGCCCCACTGGACGAACTACATTCAGGATCTCGCGCGCGAGCGGTTCGGTCCTGAGGCCTTATTCACAGGCGGGCTCCGCATGGAGACCACGATCGACCTGGATGTCCAGCGCATGGCCGAGCAAATCGTCGCAGCCAACGAGCCAGTGCGGCGGCTCGCTCGTGCCAACAACACCTCAGTAGTCGTCATCGACCCGCGGTCGAGCCAGGTGTTGGCGATGGTCGGCAGCAAGGATTTCAACGATACCTCGATCGCCGGGCAAGTCAACGTCGCGCTCGCAGCGCGCCAGCCAGGATCGTCGATCAAGCCGCTGGTCTATCTGGCCGGCTTCGAGCGTGGGCTCAACCCCGCGACCGAATTGATCGACGCGATCACTGCGTTCCCGGCGCCGCGCGGCCAGGCGGCCTACGTGCCCGCGAACTACGAAAACAAGTATTACGGCCGCGTCCCGATTCGGGATGCGCTTGGGAACAGCCTGAACATCCCGGCGGTGAAGGTCCTGAAGTACGTCGGCGTCCCCGCCCTGCAAGATGTCGCACGTCGCTTCGGCATTTCGACGCTCGACAACTGGAACCCGCAGTGGCTTTCATTAACGCTGGGTGGCGGCGAGGTTCGATTGCTCGAGCTAACCAACGCGTACGCCACGATCAGCCGGCTTGGACGCTACTCCCCACCCGAAGTGTTTCGTCGGGTCGAGACGACACGAGGCGAGCTGGTCTACGAAGCAGATCCCGAGCCAAGAGGCAAGCAGGTTGCCGACCCTCGGCTGACCTACCAGCTTCTCCACATGATGGGTGACGCGGGTGCCCGCCAGGTGACTTTCGGGCCGAGCTCACCCCTCAATCTGCCTCGTCCGCACATGGTCAAGACAGGAACCACCGACGACTACGGCGACACCTGGACCCTTGGCTGCGTGCCCCAGGTCTGCGTGGGCGTGTGGATGGGCAACACCAACTCCGACAAGATGGTCAAGGTCTCCAGCTCGCTGACCGCGGGCAAGATCTGGCTCGAGACAATCAATTCCCTCATCGAGAAGAACGGCTGGGAGCCCGAGCCGTTTCCTGTGCCTGATGGCCTCGTGTTCAAGCAGGTCCCGAACCACAGCGGCGCCAGGCCGGGCGGAGGAACCCGCGAGGAAGTGTTCGTTTCTGGGAACGAAGCGATCAATCCCCTAGAAACGGATTGGAGCAGACCAGATTGGTGAGAAGATTGCGCCGCCAACTTCGTCGCCGCCGAACTCGGTCAATGCTCGCCGCCGTCGCGGTAGCCGGGTTCGCCGCGATCGGGGTGATCGCCTTCCTCGTCAGTTGCGCCCCACAGTCGGAATCGGCCGCGGCAACACTCGGGACGTCGCTCCCGAGTGTTGCCGCGGCCGAAGTGACGACGACCGACGTCGCCGGTGCCCAGGCAAGGCCCGAGCCGGCCCAGGTGTCGGGCTTCGATTTTCAGCCTGCGGGCACCGACGAGCGCGGCTGGCGAATCTACAACATCCGTATCAAGGCAGGCGGAAGCCCAAACCTCGTTGCGCTCGAGAAGCTGACACCGCTCTTTCAGATCGACGGGCAGGATGGTCCGACGTATGTCGGCAGCAGTTTCTTCGCGCAGAATCCCAACCGCCGACCGAACACTATCCAACCGGGCGATGAGTTCACGCTCGCCGTTCCGGCTGACGCCTTCGTCGTGGTTGCGCAGCAGGACGTTGTCGAGCAGCTTGGGGGGGCCGCCCGGGTTCGCCTCTACACGAGCGAGCAAGGCGATCAGCTCCGCTACTACCTGACTGATCCCTTCCCAGTCGTGTACGAGATCCAGCAGGCAGGCGGCGGCCGGGCCTCCATCGTCCTCCATCGGGAGCTTCCCTACCAGGTCACGTCCGGCAGGACTGACGTGGGGCGGCTCGCTCAGCTCATTTACCGCGTGCCGGACCCGGACCTCTACCAGATCGAGGAGGTCAAGGCACTCGTTGGAAAGCTCACGCCCGGGGAAAGCATGCAGATCACGGTCGATCGGACGCACGCCTACCTTGACCCGGTACGTGAGGCGATGCTGAACGCCGTTGCCCGCGAAGCAGTCGCGGAGCCCGAGCGCGCGCACATGACGAGGGTCCTCTTTGACGACCCGAGTCGCGGACCGTACGCGGCGGTCGAGGACAGCCTCGGCACCTCGACGAACCCCGGTGACCTGCCAAACGGCCGAGTCTTCCGAATCGAGTACCTATGGGACGGAACGGTGCGTGTCCACTACAAAACGGGCGAGAACGACACTATGGGCAAGCGAAACCCGTACGAGCATCGCGAGCCTGAACGGTGGGCGGCGCTCTATCGGCGCCTATCGGTCACCGGCGATTGGCCCGTCCGCTGGAACGGTGGCGACCCGTCCGACCTGCCGCCGTTCCCGAGCGCGCGCGATCCCCGCTACAAGGCGCCGGACGAGGACCGCGCCTACGACTATCTCGCCCCCGGGCGAATCCTCGTTCTCACGTTCAAGCCGACGCGCACGTACGTGGAATCGAATGCAGACGGGGCGACGTTCTCCGCGCTGCGGGATGCGCGCGAAAAGTACAAGGAACAGATCGACGGCGCCCGCGGCCTGCTCGAGCAGCTTGGCGGGCGCGATCTGATCCCTTCCAGCCAGCAATCCTCCCGCCGCCGGGCCGGCGCCCAGGCAGCACCAACTGAATAGCCGCCAACCGTCAGCGGGCCTTGCGCATCGCCGCGAGGACTCGCTCGGCGGTGACGGGGCACTCATTCACACGGACGCCGGTTGCGTTCGCAACGGCGTTCGCCACGGCGGCGGCAACGGCGTTGTTGACCGTCTCTCCAGCGGCTTTTGCGCCGAAAGGACCGGGGCCATCGCTCGGTGGTAGCAGGATCGTGCGCAGGGGTGGCACGTCCATTTGCGTCGGAAGCTTGTATTCACCCAGGTTGAGCGTGGTCACGCGCCCCTCCTCGATGACGACCTCTTCCATCAGCGCGTTGCCGAGCCCAAAGATGAAACCTCCCTCGAGTTGGCCCATGTGGGCGATCGGATTGATTACGGTTCCAACGTCGACGACCAGCACGACCTCGGTCGGCTTGACGACACCGGTCTCCGGATCGACGTCTACTTCGACCATGTAGGCGCAGAAATTCGCATCGGGCCCCTCTGGCGACCGGTGCTCCGCACTGTCGTATTCGCCCTCGACCTCGACGGGCGCTCCGCTCGCGATCCGACGGGCGACGTCGTCGAAGGGCGCCGACTCGCCGGTCCCATCCCCAACCGCGAAGCGGTCATTTTCGAGATGCACATCGCCGGCGGGCCAACCCATGACCTCCGCCGCAAGCTCTTCCAGGCGCTCCTTCATGGCCGTCGAGCCGGCGATCGCCGCCTGACCCAGCACGTGAGTCAGTCGACTGCCGCCAGGCCCAGGATTGGGCGGCGCCTTAGCCGTTGTCCCGTAGCGCACCGTGATTCGCTCGCGTGGGATGGAGAGCACCGCGGACGCGATGCGGCGCACCGCCGTCGCGGACCCACCGCCCTGATCCGGCGCGCCGGAGATGGCCTCGATCTGGCCATCTGAGGTCAGGCGCATCAGGATGCCGGCCACTCCGCCGCCAACGTCGCGGTTGCGGAGGACGATGCCCCGGCCGCGGCGCGTCGGGAGCGGCTCCTGACCCCATTTCGTCTCGCGCCGAAGCGTCTCGAGGACTTCGACGGCGCGCGGATTTCGCGTCAGCTCACCCGTACCGCCGGCGTCGCCGGGGCGGACAGCATTCTTGATGCGAAACTCGAGCGGGTCCATGCCGAGCCGCTCCGCGATGTGGTCGACGTGGCACTCACCGGCGAAGGCCGTGTACATCGCGCCCGGTGCGCGCATCTGGCCGCCGGGGACCGTGTTCGTGTAGACGACGTAGGTCTCCAGTCGAACGTTCGGCACCTTGTACGGCTCGAGTCCACTCCAACCGTCGAGGATCGGTCCAACCAGCGGGCGCCCGGCCGCGTAAGCGCCGTCGTGGTAGTACGTGCGGCACTCGTGGGCGAGCAAACGGCCATCCGCAGAGACGCCTGAGCGCATGTAGATCTTCGCTCCGTGCCGCGGGTTCGCCGCGCCAAGCTCCTCGGCATAGGTCATGATCGACTTGACGGGCCGCCCCGCCGCCTGCGCCAGGTAGTAGCAGGCGAAGTCATCGATCGAGAGGCCCTTCCCACCAAAGTCGCCGCCGATGAACATGCAGTCCACGACGATTCGCTCCGCGGGGATCCCTGTAACCCGGGCCATGGCCTGCTGCAGCGAGTAGGGTGACTTGTTCGTCGAGTAGACGTGGACCATGCCCGTCTCGTCGATCCACACCACGCAGCCGTGGGGCTCGATGTAGCCCTGATGCTGGCGGGCGCCCCAGTACACGTCTTCGAAGATATGGTCAGCCTGGGCAAAGGCCCGCTGAATATCGCCTTCGCCGTGCTCGACGAGCTTGTAGCCCTGGACGTTCGGGTGGGGGATCGGCGGGCGCTTGCCGGCGGAGTAGTAGTAATCCGAAGGGTCGGGGTGGAGGATCGGCGCATTGGGGCCGAGCGCCTCCTCGGAGTCGAAGACCGCGGGCAGCTCATCGTATTCGACGACGATAGACGCCGCGGCCTCCTCCGCGATCTCGGGCGTTTCGGCCGCCACGGCCGCGACATGCTCGCCGATGAAGCGCACCCGCTCGTACGCCAGGACGGGCCAGTCGTAAAGCACCTTTCCGAAGCGACGCGGGCCGATATCCTGGCCCGTGAGAACGGCGTGGACGCCCGGCAGTTTGCGGGCGGCAGTGATGTCAATAGACACAATGTGGGCGTGAGGCAAGGGGCTCTTGGTGAACTTCGCGTGCAGCATGCCCGGGAGCCGCACGTCTGCCGTGTAGCGCGCGCCGCCGGTGACCTTGAGCGCCCCTTCGACCCGATACTCCGGATCGTCGAAGATTCCATCCGGATCAAGCCCGGTCCTGTTCATCTCGCTCATGAGAGCGACCTCCACCACAACTTCGCGCGTCCCACGCCCCGTCGCGGGACAGTGTAGCGCGAGGGCGGCGGCCCTGCTGTGGGGGAGTGCGGCTCCGCGGCTGTCCCGCCTGAAGGTGTAGTACCGCTTAGGGGATGGGCTCGAGGCCGAGGTCGGCCGCGAGCGCGGCGAAGCGGCCGCTTCGTATCCAGCGGGTGCCAGGATCCATGCCGCGGGTCACGGGCGAGATCGCGCGATGGGTCACCAGATACTGAATCTTGGGATAATGCTTTATTGCGATCCGTGCGGCGGCAAGGGTCGCCCGGTATTGCTCCTCCGTCACCGGTTGCAGGGCATTCCCGAAGTCCTCAGTCTCGATGCTAATCGTGATGTGGTTCGGGTTGATCGAGCTCGGACCAGGCCAGGTGCTCCCGGCCTCGATCGCGCCGTTCGCCCACGCGCGGTCCTTGAGATCGACGTATTGATGGACTCGCCCATCCAACCCTATGCCGAAATGCGCCGAATGATCGCTCTCTTCGTTCAGAAACCACGCGTCCATGCCCTCGAGCGACCCCGCGGCAGTGTGCAGGACGATCGCAATCGGGTCACCGTAGGGACGGCCGGGCCAGCTATGTTTCGACGGCGTCTTCGAAACGGTGGGGCCGATGACCGCTCCGAACGACTGCCGAACCGCCGCGCGCGGGCGTGTCGCGATTGCGCCGGACGTTCGAAGTACCTGGCCGGCCGCGATGACGTCTGGGTCGTCGATGGGGTTCCAGGCAATGAGGTCGCGCTGCGTAACACCCGCGGCACGCGCAATCGCGCTGAGGGTATCGCCTGACTGCACGACATAGTCCGCGGTGGTGATCAGCGCCGTCCCCGCTCGTGACGAGCCAATTCGCAGCCGGTGGCCCACCTGGAGTACATCTGGATCGGACAGATCATTCCAGGCGACTAGCTCGGTCACGCCAACCCCGTTCGCCAACGCGATTGCGCTCAACGTATCGCCGGGTTGGACAACGTAGTCGAGGAGCTCCGACGAAGGCGAGTCGATTTGTAGCGCCAGTGCCGTCTGCAAGGCGAGCAGAGGCAGCACCAGCCCGACGACCGCGAAACGCCGGGAGGCTCGCCAGCGCGCGATCAGCTGGAAGAAACCCGCAAATGGCCAGCGGCGCACCGGCCGCTCCGGACGAGCGCGTCGTGCCCGGCGCACTCGCACCGCCATGGTGCGGCGCCGCCAGTGTCGGTAACTGACGTCGAGCAATGGCCAACCTCACGGTGGCGTTCGCCCGATCAGTCTAACGACGCGCCGTTACAGCGGGATCACACCCGCCTCGGAAAACGTCACAAGCCGGTCCCCGGCCGGACGCCTAAGCCGTTCGCCTCGCGGGAGGGTCGACTTCCGTAAGCGCGCCCTGCTGGTTTACCGGGACCCGCAGCGTGCGCTCTTCCCAGCCCACCTGGAGGTTCCGCATCTCAGGCGCCGCGGCAGGCTGGGCTGCCCGGGCGCCGCGCGGAACAACGATCATCAAGTCCTTGCCGCAGGAATGGACCTGGTTCGGCATGATCAGTCGCGGACCGCGGAACCGATGCTCCTGCCAAGGCGTCTCGAGCTCGAAGGCCTCGACGATGAGCGTGTCACGGTTCAAATACACGTCATTGACGTACCCGGTGCGGTCACCGCCCATGTCCAGCACTTCCATGCCGATCATGTTCTCAGATTCGATCCAGTGCTCCTCTTCCTCTGGCAGGGTTGGAACGACAACATCGTTGCTACCCGCCAGCATGACGGCGTGGGCGCCAACCCGCCTAATCCGCGAGCCCGGAATCCGGATGGCAGGAGCGCCGAGCCCCGCGTGGACATCGATCATCGCAAGGCGCCCACCGACTGGATCGACGTAGACCTCGTCGACGTTGCCGAGCCGGCGCGCGGAGAGCTCGATCACCGGTAGCCGGCGCAGACGGCGGAGCCGCACCACGACCTGCGTCGGTCGGTTGAACCGCAGCGCGGCCTCGCGCTGTTCGTTCTCTTGCTGGCTGTCGGACACAGATCCCTCCCCGCATGCTCGCATGTCGCCCCCGGATCACGACAAATCGCGCGACCCGTCCCTTTGATACTAGAGCGCCGGGCGCCGTGATTTCATCCGCTGGGACCAAGGTGAACAGCATTGTTACGGGCCGCGTCATGCGCCGATCAGCGACCGCGCCAGTCATCATCCGGTGCGAGATCCTGGCGTATCACGGCAAAGGGCGCGAACCGGTTCTCCTCCGCCTCGCGGACGAGATGGGGAGGCTCACCGCCCTCCTGCAGATCCTGAATGCCCCAGTACAACGCCGTCCGAAGCGCCACCAGACCCGCGTCCGAGGACTGAAGCTCCTCGCGCGTGCGGTCATATATCGGCCCCTGGGACTCCGCGATCATGGTCGAGTAGGTAATGTAGTTGCGTTTGAGGTCCTCACGCGTGCCGGCACGCTCGACCCTGTAGCCCGGCAGCCTCTCGACGCCATTGGCACGGGCGGCCGCTTCGTCGATCGGCCCGTCCCGGCGGAACGCGATGACGTACCGCCAGTGATGGGTATCGTCGATCGGCACATGCCAGTGGATCGCGTACCCGTCGATCTCGCTCCCCGGCATCGCGCAGATGTTTGGGAACATGAACTCCCGGACCTCGAGGCGATTCCGGTCGCCGGCGCCCTTTTGGAGCGAGGTGAGCCGAACGCCGTAATCGGTGTTCTCGGTCTCGACGGCAGGATCGTCGATTTCGCACACGGCGCGCGAAACGTTTCCCTCGCCAACCGCCTGCTCGAGGACCCAAACCTGCAGCGGATCGAGGCTCCCCTCGTTGCCTTGCAGGTAATTGCACTCCTGGGCATATTTCGTGACGCGCCGGTTCGCGTCGGGCACCGTGAGGAACTCGTAGGCCGGGAGCAGGGGCGGCTCATCGGGGCCGAGGTAGGCGAAAATGATGCCCGCCTGCTCCCTGACCCGGTAGGCCGGATGCTGAATCTCCTCACAAAACGTGCTCTCCGGCGGCTCGAGCGGCTGCTCGAGACAGCGCCCCTGAGTGTCGTACAGCCAGCCGTGGTACCCGCAGCGCAACCCGGCATCCTCGGCATAGCCCCCACTTAGATCCGTTCCGCGGTGGGAGCACCAGCGGCCGAGCACCCCGAGCCGGCCCTGGCCGTCGCGGAAGACAACCAGATCCTCGCCCAGCACTCGGGCGGGGACGGGTCCGCTATCGGGGGGCAACTCCTCAGAGAGAAGCACCGGTTGCCAGTAACGGCGCATGAAGTCCCCGCAGGGCGTTCCCTTGCCGGTCTGGGTCAGGAGCTCGTTCTCCTCCTTGGTCAGCATCTCGGCGCGGCCTCCATCAAGTCCTTGGCAAGTCCTATGGCCAAATTCTATCTGGACTGGCCATGATGCGGAACGATGAAAGGAGAAAGAGCAGCAGCGGTATGCTGTGATGAGGGTGGCAGGGGCAGTTAGGACGCCCGGTTGCGGCCGGCTGCTCTGCCCGCGCCGTAGAGGTTCGCGACTACCAGTGTGAGGATGAGCACGAAGAGGAGCGGACCGCCCAGATCTCGAAGCGACTCGTCGGCGCCCGCGAGGTGCGTCTCAACTCCCACGGCAACCAGGGCGCCGATCGCACCGAGCGCGATCCAACCGTCCTCGACGATCAGGTCGAGAATGACCGTCCCCAGCGCAATCACCGATTGCATCGCTCAGCGCCTCATCTGCCTGTTTGCAGCCACGGGATCAAACGCGACGTGAGTCGACGATTGCGCCGTGCGGCAGCATCGCGTTGAGCATCATCACCGCTCCCCTGCTCACCAGACACAGGATGCCGAAAAGGATCGGAATTACGGCCGCGTTTAGCGGCCAGTCCACACCAAAGCCCTCCGCCGACCAATACACACCGAAGGTCACGAGGAGGGCTCCAACCACGAACTTCATCGCGTTCTCGGGCACCCGGGTCAACGGCTGACGCAGGATTACGCCAGCCACGATCACGAGCAGGCCCGCGGCGGTAGCGCCGAAGATCCCGGCGGTGAGCTGGGCCGGGCTCCCGATCCCAAAGGCGATCACGATGAACGCGACCTCGAGGCCTTCGAGCAGCACGGACTTGCACGAGACCCAGAAGCCAACCTGATCGAACTTGTCTCGGTTCAGCCCGTGAGCGCGCAGCTCCGCGACTTCCCGCTGGTAGATCAGCTCCTCGTCGTGCAGCGCCACAATGCCTGCGAAACGCAGAATCGACTTGCGAAGCCACTTGAGCCCGAAGAGAAGGAGCAACGTTCCGACCACAAGCTGCAGCACGTGCTGCGGGATGACGGTGATGAGGGTCATGCCGAAGACCGCGACGATCACGCCGAGCGCCGCGGCTCCTGCGACGGTACCCCACAGAGCAGCGCGCCACTGGCGGGTGGTTCCGACCGCTAGGACGATGGTCAGCGCTTCGACGAACTCGACAATGCTCGCCAGAAACACCGGCACGCCCGCGATGAGGAGGTCGTACGCGTTGCTCAAGTCCTCAACTCCACGGGGACGTTCGCCCAAAGGCTCGATTCGTGGCCTATCGTAGCATCCACTTCACGCGCCCTACCAGCGGAACACTTCCCGCTCAGTGCGTGTCGAAGACCTCCTGATACTCGCGCAATTTGGCCTGGATCGCCGCCACCTCGTCGTCGGTCGGCTGGTCCGGATTCGCGGCCGGTGGCGGCGCGCCGAAGCGCAGCAGGCACGCCATGAGCAGGAGGCGCGCCTTGGTCGCCGTCAGATTGCTGCCAGAGACGCACAGATCGCGCTTGGTCGGCGGTGGAGCAAACCCTTCGGCATTTCCACGACCGACCCGCACGACCGGCATCCCGCAACAGACGGCGTAGTTCAGGGCCGCGATGACGGTATCTGTCATACGGGCGAACGGCGCCGATCCCTCCGAGACAAAGCCCGCCAGCGGCGACTCTCGTAAATTGCGGTCCACCTGAGCCAGGATGTCGACCTCGTCGTCCTTTGCAACGCTGGGTCGGAGTGGCAGCCAGCGCGACGTCTTCTCGATCGTGACGTACGGAATCGCGGATGGGACCAGATCGCCCTGCGCGTCCTTCACCTGGACGGGGACGAGCTGGACGCCGTGGCCCGATCGCTGGACGCCCATGACGGACTCGGGGAGTCGGCTCGTGTTGACGGCCGAGCGCCAGGTATGCAGGCGAGCGGGTTTGAACGTCAGAACCGGCGGGCCGGGCTGGCCGATGCTCCCGACGATACCCCCGTGGCCGCCTGTCGCCACGTAGCCGCCGGGCCGGGCGTCGCCCTTCTGAACCTCGCGGGAGGTGAAGATGATCTCATCCAGGATGGCGACCGCGCCGACCTCATCACGCCCCTCGGCTCCCGCCCAGATGCGGGAGCGGATGTAATCGACCGAGTCCATGATGTTGCGATCACCATCCGCGGAAATGGTGCCGTGCGCTCGCTGGGCGGAGTTCGCCACGATCGGGACCGTTGTGTCGGTCACCAGGTTCAACCAGTAGATCGTCTCCTCGACCGACGGGCTCCCTTCGAGGTAGATCCCGCCGTCGTAGCTGCCAGTCGCCATGGCCCGCTGCACAATGTTCGTAAGCCGGGCCAGATTGCCCGTCGTCGGCGAGCGCCCGAGGTGCGGCGGGCGGTAGACAAAGAAATCCTCGCCGTTGATCTCGGGCGGGATGTCTCCCTCGCCTTTGTCCGTGCGCAGCGCGGCTGGCAACCCTTTGACGTAGCCGCCGGAAGGCGCCGGCCGATAGAAATCGTAGTCCGCCCGTTCGCCAAGGATGTCCGCGACGCCGTCTTCCGCGACGCTGAGCCGGTTGATCTCCTCAAAAATGCGCGACGCATCGGGAAAGAACGGAATACGCGTCTGGCTAATCGGAGCGCCCGGGTGCGTCAGGTCACTTTCCCAGGGTTGTCCATTCGCCTGTCGGGCCATGTGGGGCAGCAGGTAGAGGCCATCCTCCGGCGCCAGCGTTACCTCATAGACGGGGACATCTTCCGGCGCCCGACGCTCGGGGTGAAACGTTCCGTCCCGACCCACGAACCCATCGGGTGGCCCGTACAACTCCGCCACCTGGCTCTCGAGTGGGTGGGCACTGAACTGCTGAACATAGACGGTCACGGGTGCAGCCAACCGTTGCGGGCGCAAGGCGTCCCAGCGCATGGGAGTCCCATCAGGGTGGGTGCGCAGTGGAAGCCCGTACTTGGCGCGGGCTTTGTTGCTCGTGACCAGCGGTGCGCTGTTCTGGACCGTGGCGGTGGGACCGGAGAAGACGGCGATTCGGGGCTTTGGCTTCACGGATTCCTCCCGTGCACGGAACGTTCGCTGGCGCCCGCCAGCGGCTTTAGCCTACATGATGCGCGGCACGGCGATGGCCGCTCCTATAATTTCCGCGCTCTGGACGGCCCCGGTTCGGGAGCCACACAACGACGGGAGCGACATCGGCGATGGCAGAAAACCTACAGATCGGCCTGATCTACGGCAACGGTGAGCTGAACCAATCGATCGCGGAGCAACAGCTTGGTGCACGCCTTGCCGCCGCGCACTCGCGCGAAGCCGCCGATTCGAGCGCCGCGAGTCCCGAACTGATCGAGCGCCCGATATCCAGTGAGACCGACGTCGACGGCATCGCCGTCGAGCTGACGGCAAAGGCAGGGTGCCAGGTGCTCCTCGGCGCGGTCAACGTGCCCGTCTCGATCGCCATCGCGAAGTGGGCCGAGGCGCACGGTGTGCTTTACATGACGGCGAACAACAACGTGAAGGTGCACAACGGCCGCCGCCACGTCTTCCACATCGGTGTGCCATCGGAGGTAACGAACCAGGCTGTGGCCGACTATCTTGCGAGCGGCCCGGGCGCGCTCAGCGTCTCCGTCCTCTACACAGCCGACGAGTTCCAGGCAAACGCCGCCGAGTTGTGCGTCGCCGCCATTCGCCTGCACAGCACGCCGGCGAACGGCCAGCCGATCTCCGACGACCCGGCTGAGGATCGGCAGCTTATCGGCCGCATCCGCGCGGCTGGACCGAGCGCCGTCTACATACTTGCGTCGGACCTGGACCGCGTGGCGGCTCTTACCAGGATCGCGCACGACCTCGGCGGCTTCCCCCCAATTCTCTACGCGCGCGGCATGGTATGCCGAGAGTTTGTCGCACGGGTGGGCGATCTCTCCGCCGGCCATGATTTCGTCGACTTGCTCGTTCGCGACGACCGTGCGCCCGCCGAAGAGAAGGCGCTTCGCCAGGCCTTGGCGCAGTTCGATGCAGGTCTGGTCGCCACGGCAAGCCACGCCTTCGGCTGGGATGGACTTCGCCTGCTTGTAAGCGCATACGAAGCCGCCGGCCCCACCGCGGCGGACCAGGTGGCATTCCTCGAGGGCCTGAAGGGCCATCACGGCGCTACCGGAGATCTCACCTTTACCGCCAAGGACCACAATGGCCACGGTCCCCACGACCCAACGACGATCTCGCGCCTTGAGCACGGTCAGTTCAAAGTCGTGAGCACCGTAAACCGAGTCCTCGCGTAGGCGTCCCACTTTCTAAAGAACACTGACGGCAGAACACTGACGGCGCGACCTCCCCGTGGGGAGGCGCAGGCGAAATGCCTCCCCCCTTGTGGGGCAGGGGACTCATTGAGATCATCCCCCCACCTCAAGGTGGGGGGTGAACTGCGACTACTTCACCTCGACGCCGGTGTCTTTGCCATCCTCGAACCGGCTCAGGTAGGTGAGAGCCTCGTCGATGGCCACGACCGAAGCGTACTTCTGGTTCATGGTGAAGAGGTCCATGGCGTGGCACGCTTCGTGCCGGTCGAAGCAGCAATCCTCGACCACGACCATCTTGAAGCGGTTGGTGCAGCCGTCGACGACGGAGGAGCGAACGCAGCCGCTCGTCGACTCGCCGCCGACGATGATCGTGTCGATCCCGTTGTTGACCAAGTGGCCGATCAGCGGCGAGCCCCAGAACGCGCTCGGCGAGCTCTTGCGAACGACGAGCTCGCCCGGAATTGGCGCGACCTCGGGCATGAACTCGTTGCGGCGGCGCTGGCGGTCTGCCATCGCCGCATCGTCCGGGTTCTTTGTCTGGTTGGACCACGGCTCCATGCCATTCTCGGCGCCAGTCGTGTGAATGACCGGGATGCCCGCCGTTCGGGCCGCCGCGAGTAGCTTCTGGGTCGCGGGGAGCGCTTTCCAGCCCTCGAGGCCGCAGCTTCCAGGCCATTTCTTGATCGAGTCGACCAGTTGCTCCGGCTCGTCTCCGTAGACCCAGCGGTAAAGATCGATCAGCAGCAACGCCGGCTTCTGGCCGAAACCGCGACGCCGCTTCTCGCCGAGAATCGCAAGCTGCGCCTTGTCCTGCTCGGTCAAGAACTTGTCCCACACGCGCTCCGTCGTCGCACTGGCCATCGCTTGCTGTCCTCCGCCTATTTTCCGGTCCGCGAGCCGCTCGGACGCTCCGAGGGCGTGAAGTCAACCCTTTATACTCCATCCCCATTCGGCGGTCGCGCACAAAATTTGGCCGCCCCGGCCCGGATACATTCGCTGGGCTGGTCAGCCGAACGTGTGCCCTCCACAACCTCAGCGGCGAGATTCACGGCACCGGTGACCCGGTATGATTAGCTCGCTTTTGCCTCGGGAGGATGAATATGGCAGGCCTCGACCCGCGCCGCACCGCGCTCGTGTTCTTCGACATGCTGAAGGGCTACCACTACGACAAAGATGGACGAGCAATCGTGCCCGAGGACAAGGGTCTCGCTGACGCGTGCGTCCGCATTCGGGACGTCGCGCGTCAATACGGCATTCCCGTAGTCTACGCCGCGGCCGACCATCGGCCGGACCACAAGGACGCCTCCCCCGTCATCACGGACCTGGATCTACGCCGACCTGATCCCGCGCCGGACCCAAACGGGCCCGCGGGCGGCGGTCGCGTTGTCCATGGATCGTTCACTTCCGAGGTGATCGACGAAATCAAGCCGGCTCCCGAGGACTACGAGATCCGCAAGCACCGCTGGAGTGCCTTCCATCAGACCGAGCTCGAGATCTCTTTGCGAGCCCGGGACATCGACACGATCATCCTGGCGGGCGGCTCCACCGAGGTTGGCGTTGCCAGCACGGCGTACTCCGCGCGTGATCTCGACTTCAGTGTCGTGATCCTCCGCGATGCATGCCACTCGGGTCGCGGGGCGGCGATCTCGGACTACTTCGTCAACGATGTCGGCCCACAGATGGCGCGGGTCCGAACCGTGGACGAGACGATCGCGATGCTGCGAGACGGGGGACGCAATGGCTGAGCCCACACTCGACCCGCGCAAGACGGCAGTCCTCTACTTCGACACGCTCAAGGTCTACCTGTACGACGACCAGGGGAAGGTGCGGCCCGAGGCAAAGGCCCAGGTTGCGGCCGCCCAGCGGATGCTTCAGACTGCGCGGTCCCTGGACATGCCCGTGGTGTACGCCGCGGCGGACCACCGGACGGACGGCGCCGATTGGTCAACGGCGATCACCGACAACAATGAAAGCCGATTCGTCGAGATCGTGGGCAAGCGTCGGCTCAAGCCCGCCACGGTCCGCACGTCCGGGGGCGAGGAAGTGATCGACGAGCTCGCCCCCCAGGACGGCGATTACTTCATCAAGAAGCACCGCTGGAGCGCCTTCCAGGGAACGCACCTGGACCTCAGCATGCGCACGGCGGGCGTCGACACGCTCTGCATCGCGGGCGGCGGAACCGACGTTGGGGTCGCCTCAACCGCCTACGCAGCGCGCGACCGCGACTTCAACGTGGTCATCCTCCGCGATGCTTGCCGGGCGGCGCGTAAGGAAATCGACGAGTACTTCATGGACCACGTTTTCCCGCGCCTCGGCCGCGTCCGCTCAGTCGACGAGGCCATCACACTCCTCCAGGCCGGCGCGAATGGCCAGAAGACGCTGTAGGCTCTGCCCGCTTCGCGAACCGGCTGCAGCGTGCGCGCGACCCACCGCGCGGACTCAGACCTGCATCAGCGGGACATTCACCGGCCCCCTTCCCCCCTGGAGGGGGAAGGAGGGGATGCTAACGCACTGCCGGCGCTGCCACCTGGGCGATCTCGCCGTCAAAGAGCCCCTGCTTTTTGAGGAACCGGAGGGCGTGAGTGTCCCATTCCCAGGGGCGCTCCATGTTGCAGGCGTGGCCTGCGCCCTCCATCGTGATCAGCTCGCTGCCAGCGATGTGCTCCTGCAACGCGAAGGCGCCGGTGTGTCCGTTGTCTTCGCTGCCCGTGATGATCAGCGTCGGCGCCTTCGCACCGGGGAAGAGCCAGTCTGGGTCCCGCGGCTCGAGCGCACGAAAGATCTCCGCAATGCTCTCCGAGTCCGCGGTGTCATTGCGCTCGACGAGCGTCGCCGCGAAATAGGAAGCAAGGTCCGTCTCCCGGAACGCGGCGCTCCAGTCACCGAAGATGTGCGGCTCGCGCGCCGCCATCTTCTTCTCGGTAAACGCGGCGATGTTCCCCTGCGTGTAGGTCTTGGGACCGGGACGGTACGCGCAACCGCTCATGATGATCGCCGACGTCTGCTGGGGTCGCTGATTCGCCATGTGCATCACAACGTGCCAGCCCACGGACAGCCCGACAACGATCGTCGGCTCGTCCGTTACTTCGTCGACCGCCTCCCAGCACGCCTGCGCCATGTCCGCCACCGTGAGTCCCGGGCGCGCGGTTGGGGACTTGCCGTAGCCCGGCAGATCGATTCCGAGACAGCGGTACCAGGTAGAGAGATGGTCCATCTGGTACACCCAGCAGCTATGGTCGAGCGGGTTCGGGTGCACGAAAGCGATCGGCCGCCCCCGCCGCCCGAGCTGCTCGAAGTACAACGGCCCGTCGATATGATCCGCCACGTGGCACCCCCTTCGCCTTGCTGCGATCCGGCATCCATGGTAGCAATAGTCCGCCAGGGAGTCACTAAACAGGAGGCAGCTTGTGCCGGTGAACCAGGAGCTGGCCAAGAGAGTTCTTGATCAAATCGACCGCGATGAGCTGGCGCAGCTCGGGTGCGACCTGGTCAACATCCCGAGCCCAACCGGTGAGGAGCGGGCGATCGCCGAGTTCATTCTCGACTGGTACCAGCGCAACGGGATCAAGCCGGTTTCCCGCGAGACGGAGGCCGGCCGCCCGAACGCGGTGGGCATCGTCAAGGGCCAGGGCAACGGCCTCAGCCTGATGTTCAACGGCCACATGGACACCAGCTTCACCGGCACCGACGCCGACTTCCGCATGTCCAGCGATCTCGAGCCGGAGTCTGACCTCAAGGCCACGATCGTCGACGGCAAGGTGCGTGGGCTGGGTATTTCTAACATGAAGGGCGGCCTCGCCGCGTTCATGATGGCAGGCAAAGCGCTCAAGAACAGCGGGATTCCACTCAAGGGCGACGTCATCCTCGCGGCGGTCGTGGGAGAGATCTCCCGCACCCCGATCGACGAGTTTCAGGGCCGGGAGTACCGCGGCGAGGGCGCTGGCACCCGCCACATCCTGACCCACGGCATCCAATCAGATTACGCCGTCGTCGCAGACGGCTCCGATCTGAACATCGTCTGGACCCAGACGGGCGTTGTCGACGTGAAGATCACAACCTACGGCAGGGCGGAGGCGGCATGGGGAACCAAACGCGCCACCCATCCGCCCGCCGAGCTGAACGCCATCATGAAGATGATGCGCATCGTCGACGCCATCGATCGCTGGGCGGACCGCTTCGAAGAAGACTACATCTACCAGTCGCCAAGCGGGCCCGTCTTCCCAAAGGTCAACGTCGGCGCCATCCAGGGCGGCGCCCCCTATCGTCCCAACTACTTTCCCGGCGTCTGCAGCATCTACGTCGACGTCCGCACGCCACCGAACGTGCGGGCGGTGACGGTGCAGCACGAGATCGAGGAGGCACTCGCGCCGCTTGGCGTCAAGTACGACCTGGAGCTCTACAAGTCGCTGCTCGGGCACGAGGGAAAGGGCGTGGAGCCGCTCGTCGAGTCGCTGGAGGCCATCAACCAGCACCTGTTCGGGAAGAAGCTCGAGGTCGAGTCCCCGTCTCGCGCGAGCATCTGGACGGACACCAACGTCTACAACGAGCTCGGCATCCCCGCCGTCAAGATCGGCCCCCGCGGCAAGCGCTTCGGCCGCATGGAGGAGCTGCCCATCGACGACATGGTGAAGGCCGCCCAGATTTATGCCCTGGTGGCCCTGGACATCTGCAGCCGCGAGCGCCCGGCCACCAGATAGCTCATCGCGGGTATTGGGCGAAGACGTCTGGGAACTTGGCTTTCAGCTCGGCACGCTTCTGTTGCGTGACCTCGACCACCCGGGGGAAGGTGCCGCGCAGCTTGCGGTCGTAGGGGATGCAGGCGTCGATCAGGATCCGGTTGTTGAAGTTGCCGGGTAGGAACATCGGGTCGCGACCGGAGGACCAGGCCTTCTGGATCAAGTCGATGTCCGTGACGGGGTCGAAGCGCGTGCACATCGCCCAGAGCACCTGATCGAGATCCGAACAGTCGACGTCCTCATCCACCACGACGGTCCACTTGCCGTTGTAGGCGCCTGCGATGCAGTTCGCCGCGACGTGGAGCACGTTGCGCGAGTGCCCGGGATAGCGCTGCCGGATCTGGATCACGGTGAAGCGCGTGGCTGGCCCACCCTCGTGGTTCCAGACGCCCAGGATCTCGGGGAGCCCCGAAGCCTCGAGCGCCTTCCAGATCTCCGCAGCTCCCGCGATCCCCTTCAGCAGGCCGGTCTCGTCGACTGGCTTGTGCTGCGGCGCGCACGTCAGGATCGGGTTGTTGCGGAAGAGCACCGTCTTGACATCCAGGTAGGGACGCGGCACGACATCGTCCGAGTAGTAACCCATCCACTCGCCGAATGGCCCCTCGGGCTTCACGTTACCCGGGACTGCTTCGCCCTCGAGCACGATCTCCGCGTCGGCCGGGATCGGAAAGCCGGTGTATGGCCCGCGGATGACGTCGATCGGCTCGCCGCGCAGCCCGCCGGCAAAGTCGTACTCGGAGACGCCGCGCGGCAGGGGGCTCGCGGAGAGCATATAGAGCAGCGGATCCTGGCCGCAGACGATCGCCATCTTGGTGCTCTGGCCACGCTCGAAGTAGGTGTCGCGATGGATGCGGCCGTGTTTGCCTTCGGTGATCTGGCAGCCGACAGTCCGCTCGTCATACACCTGGGCCCGATAGGCACCGAGGTTGTACCAGTCGGCATCCGGGTCCTTGGTGATCACGAGGTCCGCGGTCCCGATGTACCGCGCCGTGTCGCCATCGTGATGAATCGGAACTGGGAAACGCAGGACGTTGACGGCGTCGCCCTCGAGCACGTTCTCGAGGATCGGACCGTCGTTCACGTAGCGCGGTTTGACGAGGGCCATGTTCGTCATGCGTTCGTGGTAAGCCTGAACGACATCCGCCTTGTTCTGGTACTCGAGCGGGAGGCCGAGGGTCAGCGCCACGCGCCGAACGGTGGAGAACTGGCCGTAGAGGGTGCGGTAGCCCTTCGGGTAGCCCGGGATCTCGTCGAAGAGCATCGCGGGCGCGGCTCCGCGGCCGTTCTCCGTCAGCATCTGCGTGATGCTGCCCATCTCGCGGTCCCAGTGGGCGCCATTGATCTTCAGGAGCTCGCCCATCGCTTCGACGCGCTCGAGCCACTCGCGGAGTCCACGGTAGGCGCCCCCGTGCTCCATCTCGCGTCCAACCGTCAACGCCATTGTGTTCCCTCGAATTCAAGCTGTATCGCGGGAGCGCGTGTCAGTGCTTCGCGCTCATTCGGCTGCTCATCCGCTGCCCGATGACGGAAACGACCGCGATAATGCCAACGAGCAGGATCGCGAGCGCCGAGCTCCGCTCCAGATTGCCGGACATGCCGTATTCCAGGAGCAGGATCGAGAGCGGCCGCGAGGTCCCACTGTACAGCAGGACGGCGGTGCTGATGTCGCGCAGCGCGCCCGCGAACGCCAGCAACCCAACGGTGAAGGCTGTCGGCGCAAGCAGCGCAGCAGGATCCGCCAGTACATAGTCAACCAGGTAGCGCCCGACATCTTGGCGCTCTCCTCCAGCTCGCGGCTGACCTGCATGACCGCCGCCTTCATGAGCTGGGTCGCAACGGGTCTGTCACGGATGATAATCGCGAGAATGATGCCGATCACCGAGCCTACAGCAGGCTGCGAATCGGCGTCGCGAGGAAGAGCCACAGCAGCCCGAGGCTCATCAGGATGCCCGGTACAGCCCACGGCAGCCAGGTCAGGGCGTCCACGAGCGGCACCGTCCGGGCGTGGCTGCGGACCAGGAAATACGCGATCAGCGTGTAGAGCAGCATCGTGCCGGGCCCAACGCAGACCGCGATGACCATCGAGTTCTGCAAGGATGAGATGAAAACGGAGTCCTCGAGTATCTTCTCCCAGTTCCGGGTAGTGAACGGATCTGCAATGTGAAAGAAGCCGTAGCGCCGCATGAACGACCCGAGGACGAGAAACGTCATCGGCGCCGCCAGCGCGACGAGCATCCACAGCAAGCATGCGCCGAGCGCAACCCAGCGCAGAGGCCCGAGCCGGGTGCGGGCGGTGGAGAAATCGCGCCCTGTGACCGTCGTGTAGTCCCGACCGCTGATCGCGGAGCGGTAAACAAGCGCCAGGCCGACCATCCCGATGAGGAAGATCGACCCGAGCGCGGTGGCCTCGCCGAAGCGAGGCGGGTCATCCCGCAATGATGATCTGGTTCTGCACACTCTCCATCGAGCGCAGGACGTACTCGTCATCAGGGTCATTGAATTTGATCTTGCCGTCTCGCCATTTGCTGGGATCGCTAACCTCGGGCACCACCAGCAGCGATTTGATCGAGGCAATACCCTTGTTTGGATACAGCTCTGAGGCCACACTGCCGAGCCCCGAGATGAGCACGTCGACGGTCGCGATCCCTGCAGCACGCTCGCGCATGATGCGCGCGACGGTTTCGGAGCCCCGCCCGGTAATGATCTCTACGTCGACACCGAAACGCTGCTTGAATGCAGGTGCGACCGATTCGCGCACGGAGACGCTGTTCGTCGCGAGCACGAGCTTGCCCTCGGCGCGCGCAGCCGTCGCGAGCTCATCCCAGATTCGCTGCGAGGGGTCCGCTGCCGGCGGCTGCGCCGGCGCGGCAGGCGACGGGCTGCCCGTCCGCGCTCCACACGCGGACAGCAGTGCCAGGATGAGCAGCACGATCGCCGATCGCGAGACGCGAATCGTCATGGCACCTCCGTCGCGCAGCCGCTCCGGCCTATCCGGTACGGCCAACTGGCGCCAGGCTACGTCTGCCCCAGGAAGGTGTCAAGCGTCTGGAAAGCCCTATGATCTGAAGAGGATGGCCGAAACAAGCGTTCACACGTACCGCGATCGAGCCGAATACGAACAAGACCTCGAACGCCGTGCCCGCGACGGCTGGGTCGTTACCGCTGTGACCGAGCAGTACGCCCGCCCAGGCTGCCTCGGGGCCATCCTCGCCGTCATGTGGTGGCGATTAGCGGCGGCGCGACCTCGCATCGTCGTGACCTACGAGCGGGACGACACCTAAACAACAGAGCACCGGAAGGCAATTCAACCAATGAGCGTCGAATTGATTACGGTCAAGCGTGGGCTGGTACTATTCTGGTCGGTTTGGTTCAGCTTGGTGTCAGCGAGCAACGTCGCTGATGGACTGAAGGCACTTGGGTTGGCGCGCAAAGGATGGCGCTTCGCGTCTGGCAACTTGCGGCTGCTCGAATCGGTCACCGCGCGGTACCAGGTGCCCCGCTCCCTCAATGGCGCGCTCTTCGCCGGCGTCGTGCTCTGGGAGCTGATCGTCACCGGGCTCTTCTGGCGAGCGTCCTGGCACTATTGCCGAGGGAGCCGGGATCGGCGACCTCTCGACGCGGCGTTCGCAGCGGGGCTAGGGCTCTGGGGCCCGCTTCTCATCGCCGATGAGCTATTCGTGGCATACGAATCGGGCACGGAGGCGGCGCACGTCCGCTACTTTGTCGCGCAGCTCGCCACCTTGCTCAGTATCGAGCTGCTTCCCGACCGGCGATAGGCACTTCCTCGGCTAGAGCCGACGCGGGCCTCCTGTTTGGGCGAAGACGGGTGAATCGGCCGGGGCATCGACCGCCCGGAGACACTCATCGAGCAGCCCGAGGCACGAGTCGCAGAGCCGGCTGGACTCGACAACACGCGCTTCCACATCGTTGAAGTGCTCGGTCATGGCTATCCAGATCGGCCCACAGCACAGGGCGCGCAACCGCGCACTCTTTAGCAAGCTCTCCAGTTGTGGGCTCATTGCGTCAGATCCTCCGGCAAGGCTAGCTGCTTCCTATAGCTATACCGCGCCGGAACGGCGCCTGACCGTGGAATTGGTCACACGCACGTCGCGGAAGGGCGTCGCGATCAAATTGTGAGGAATTCAAACGTCGAGGCGTCCCCGGGCCGACGCCGCGTTATGGCTTGTAGGCGGCGTGGGCGGCTTCGCGTGCGATGACCCTCTGCACCATCGAATGGACGGCGTCGGTGAGATCGGTGTGGCGCGCGTGTCCCATTCGGGCCGCGTCGCGCACGAGCTGGTCCGCGGCAGCCTCGTCAAGCTGGCGATCAGTGAGCGCCAGATATAGAAAACGCGCGTAGATACTCGCCCGCTCGAGCGCCGGCTCCGGGAACCGCGTCTCGTCGCTGAGCCCGTGGAGATCGTTCATGATTGCGCCGCCCATTCGCCAAACTCTGGCTCGCCAGGACCGCATGCAACTAGCGAAAGTATGCGCTCAGATTCTCTCGTTCGCCACTGTCAAACGGGTGGTTTTTCGGCATCCGTTCGGCGTTCGCAGCGGCTCGCAAGAGCTAGCCACTCACATCCCCCTCAGCAGCGTTCGACGCGCGGCTTGTCTCGGACGTCCTGAACGAGACGCCCTGGAGGTGGTGGGAAATCATCGTCGCCTCGACCCGGTAAACAGTGCGTTGAAGAATTCATCGAGCTGTTCCCGGCTCATCTAGACTCCGATCTCGTGAATCAAGACTTGCGCATGCTGTGGGCGAGGGCTTGCATGCAGGTCGCAGCCCCGGGAAGGGTGATGTCGTAGGTGTGGCCGAGATCCAATGCGTCATGCAGCACGTGATAGTAGACCCAGGAAAGGTCCTTGCTACCCCGGCCGTGGAGGTAGGTGTCCGCCACCTGGCTCTGAGCGAAGCTGGTACGGACGACGTCCTGGAACACCTCGAGATCCACGCCCGCCTTCTCCGCGAGGCGAAACGCCTCGGAGGCGCCAAGCAGGTTGAGCGCGGTCAGCGTATTCTGGGCGATCTTGGTGACCGCGCCCATGCCGACGCCGCCGAGCAGGAAAATATTCGCGGCAGCGGCCTCCAACACGGGTCGGGCGCGTTCGAGGATCGCGGGATCGCCACCCACCATGAACGTCAGGGTGCCCGCCTCGGCGCCACGCCGCGCGCCGCTCATCTGCGCATCCAGCACGTCGACGCCGAAGGCCCTCGCCTCCTCGGCCAGCTTCTTCATATTGACCGGGTGGACGCTGCTATGGATAGCGGCGATCAGCCCCGAGTGCGCGCCGGCGAGCAGGCCATCCGATCCGCGGAGCACGGCCTCGACGTCCCCCTCATGCTGGACCGCGATGCACACAACCTCTGCAGCCACGGCAACCTCGCGCGCCGAGCCGGCGGCTTGCGCGCCGAGCTGCAGGAGCTCTGCCACCGGCTCGGACCGCGCGTCGTAGACCGTCAGGGGGAAGCCGGCCCGCAATATGTTTCGCGCGAACGGGCGTCCCATGGTCCCGAGTCCAATGAACCCCACGTTCAGAGCCATGCCAGTTCCTTTCGTCAATTGCGGTTTTTGATGGTCCCCTACGGTGCGATCCTATGCTATGCTCGCCGGCGGCGCGGATCAATCGTGGGAGGGCTGCCATGTTGACGGCCGAAGAGAACGAGTACCTGACGGGCGTTGGCCCGGGCACTCCCGGTGGCGAATATCTGCGCCGCTACTGGCATCCGGTCGCGATGCTCCCCGGGCTCTCCGACGAGATACCCACCAAGCACGTCCGGATGCTCGGCGAGGACCTAGTCCTCTTCCGAGACAAGAGCGGCAACGCGGGGCTGCTAGCCGACCATTGCAGCCACCGCGGCGCCTCGCTGCTATACGGCAGGGTCGAGGAGCGCGGCATCGCCTGCGCGTATCACGGCTGGCTGTACAACACGGAGGGTGACTGCCTCGAGTGCCCGGCGGAGCCAGCGGGCAGCAAGTTCCACCTCACCGTGAAGCAGCGGGCGTACCCCGTGCAGACCCATTACGGGATGTACTGGGCCTACCTCGGCCCGCTACCAGCACCGCTGCTTCCACGCTTCGACGTGGCCGAAACTGGCCCGATCATCATCATCAAGCTCACGCCCGCGTTCGACTGCAACTGGGTCCAGATCCTCGAGAACCACGTGGACCAGTCCCACGTCGTCATCCTGCATCAGGACACCAGCGGCGGCAAGCCCGCCACGAACACCACGCGCGGCTTTATCGACGACCTGGAGACGATGGAGTATTCCGAGACGCCCTTCGGCATCAAGCGGCGTCAGGTCCGCAAGACGGGCTACACCGACACCGACTTGATTGCCTTTCCGGCCGTCCAGCGCATCTTCAACGACTTCTCGATCAAGGTTCCAATCGACGACACCCACACCCGACAGTTCAGCGTCTACTGCGACCTCGGCCTCGGCTGGTCCGCCGGCCGCTACGAGGACATGCAGCCCAGCGACGGCCTGCGGGCCCCCGGAACGATCGAGTATTACGTTGAGCCGACGGCGGAGAGCAAGAGCCGCGCCGATGCAATCCACCCCTACGCCACCTATCGGATGGACAAGCTGCGTTTCCAGGACATCATGGCGATGGAGACGCAGGGTGCGATCTCGGATCGCCCGGTCGAACGGTTGGCGACGGCCGATCGCGGCATTGTGCTCTTCCGCGAGATGCTGAAGCGCGAGATCGACAAGGTCCAGCGAGGGCTCGACCCGATCGGCGTGGTGCGCGATCCCGCGAACGGCGTGACCGAGACCTTCATCGACGCCTACATCGACCAGGTGAAGCGCGGGCTCTATCGGCCGCCGCTTCGCTTCCCAGGCGGCGAGCCGTTCGTGGCCAACCGCGAGCTCGCCAGCGTCCGGTAGGCGCCGCCTAATCCCTCGCCCCCCTGCCGCCGCAGCTCCCACTCATGCATGTTCCACTCGATGTCCACCGCGATGCCCTTCACGAGGACACCCGTGAGCTCGGTGGGGTAGGCGACGACCGTCGGCGCGTAGTAGAGGGGGATGATCGCGACGTCATCGTTCAGGATGCGCGCCGGCTGGGATCTCCACGACGTACATGCCGGTGAAGCCGCTCTCCTTCAGTCCCTTGAGCTGGATGTAGGCACCCTTGCCGCTGAGCCGGGCCCAAGGCGCGCGTTCGACGAGCCGGGTGTCGCCGACCCCGCCGAGCTCCTCATGGATGGGGATGCCTTCGCTACCCATCCATTCTTCGTAGCTCGTCGTCTCGGGCGCCTTGCTCATGCTCACGGAGCGCTTCATCGGCACATTCTCCAGTCGCGTTAGCGGGATCGATCTAGCTCGCACGGCCAAGGGCGGCGTAGTGGTTGACTTTGGAGATTGCCGGGAGGCCCTTGGCGAGGTGCTGCCAGGACTCGCCCTCATCCGCGCTCGTGAAGACGTCGCCATCGGTCGTCGCCGCGAAGATCGCGTAGCCCCCATCCCAAACGTCCAGCGCCATCGCCTCGACGTTGCCGACGATATGGTCCGGCAATCCATTCCCAAGCTCGTCCCAGCTTCGGCCGCCGTCGCGCGTGCGCATGACGCGCGAGTCCGCGTCATGCGTCGTGCGCCAGCCGCCGGGGCTAGTGCGCGAGCCGCCCGCGAACATGAGTGCTTCGTCGCGGGGGTGCATGAGCAGCGCATCTGGGTAGCCGATGCGGAATTGCCGATCCGTCAGGCTCTCCCAGGTTTCACCGCCGTTATCGCTGACACAGATTCCCTCGAGGCCGGAGATGTACACACGATCGGGATTGGAGGGGCAGACCAATGTCCGGTGGACGTCGTCGTCGATGCCGTGCATCTCGCGCCACGTTGCGCCGTCGTCCGTGCTCTTCAGCAGGCCGCCCACTTCGATCGAGGCGTAGATGGTCGCGTCGCTGCGCGGATCGAACACAAGATTCTTCACGTGGCCGATACCGGGGGGGCCGGGAAAGCGCCAGCGCTCGACGTTCGGCACGTTCCGAAGCGTGGGCAGCTCGGTCCACGAGGTGCCAAGGTCATCGCTATAGAAGAGGTGCGCGGGCTCGAGCCCAGCATACACGCGTATGCCATTGCGCCGCTGCTGCGTATGCACGGTAAACACCCGGTCGAACGGCAAGCCGTTGCCACGGGACTCCCATGACTGACCGAGATCCGGGCTGGCCAAGAGACCGGCGTCATAGGTACCGGCGAAGAGCGTGCCACTCGCCGGCTCGAAGGCGAGGGCGCTGATGTGCTCGCCGGCGATCGAGGTGTTCGTGGCAGTCCAGTGCCCATCGCTCCGCTGGAAACCGCGCAAACCTTCCGCGGTACCGACGAAGAGCTGCCCAGACGGCACGGTTCCGATCGTCGTGGTCTGGCCACCAGGCGCGAGACAGATCACCATATTTGCACGCTCCTCCCGAAACGACGCGGCTCGGCGCTACCCTCAGTAGCGCGAGTGTATTGCCCCGCCTCGGGAGCGTCAAACCCGCGGTGGATGGTCGACCGTGAGACCTGGAAAGCGCGACTCCGGCGGAGTAGACTGCCGCGCAGGTGCTCTTGCGCGATGCCACTGAGCCGTGCACAAAATTTGCCCCGTTCGCGAGAGAGGAGTAGCGCGATGTTCGAGGTCGAGGAGTTCGTTACTCAATGCCGGGCTGCGCTCAGCGAACACACGCCGCAACTGGCGATTAAGGAGTTGCTGGAGCGCACGGTGGCCGATCCCGCCGCCGTTGCGAAAGCGCTCGGGCCCGCCGAAGCGGCTGGGCTGACGCCGCTTTGCCGCGGAGCGGATCTCACCATTCTGCGAGTCATCTGGGCTCCAGGCATGACGTTGTTCCCCCACGAGCATCGGATGTGGGCGGTGATCGGACTCTATGGTGGCGAGGAACAGAACGCCTTCTTTCGCCGCCGCGAGGCAGGAATTGCGCCGGCCGGCGGGAAGGACCTCGTACGCAGTGACACGGTCCTGCTTGGCGATGACGTGATCCACGCGGTCACGAACCCGCGCGAGATCCCTGCCGAGGCGATCCATATCTATGGCGGCGATTTCTTCGATACGCCGCGCAGCGAGTGGGATCCCATAACGCTGCAGGAGCGTGAGTTCCGGGTGGAGAACGCGCTGCGCGCCTTCGCGGAGGCAAACTCCGCCTGGGCTACCGAGCGGACCGCGGCCGGCGGCGCGGAGTCGGTCGGATCCTGAGCACGCGCTTCGGAGACCGGACGGGGCCTCGTCAAGCGACCAAGGTCGGACTACACTCAGTGGCCCCACCGCCTGGGGCGTAGCCCAGGCGGATGATCTCAACCCGGGAGGCGCCATGATTGAACCGTCTGCCACAAATCGCAGCCAAGGCGCGGACAGTAATGCTGCGCCACTCGCCGGCGTTCGTGTTCTTGATTTCACCCACGTCCTGGCGGGCCCCTTCTGCACTCGCTTGCTTGCCGATTTCGGCGCGGACGTCGTGCGCGTAGAGAGCAGCCTGCGCCCGGATCGGCTGGGCGCGGGGACCTGGAAGCCAGGATTCGAGGACAAGCAGGACCGCCCCGCGGCGTACATGTCGAGCAATCGCAGCAAGCGATCTCTCACGATCAACCTGAAGGCGAAAGGGGGCGCGGAGCTCGCGACCCGACTCGCGAGGGTGGCCGACGTCGTCGTCGAAAACTTCAGCGCCGGCGTCATGGCGCGACTGAGGCTGGATTACGCAAACCTCAGCCCGGTTAACCCTCGCATCATCTTCGCCAGCATGGCCGGCTACGGTCAGGAGGGCCCCCGCCGCGACTGGGTCAGCATGAACGTGAACCTGCAGGGCTCGATCGGACTCATGATGGTGACGGGCGCGGAAGGCGATCCGCCCATCGCCGTCGGCAACTCCTGGTGCGATTACGTCGGAGGTCTGACGACCTGCTTCGCGATCATCCAGGCCCTGCTCGACCGCGAGACGACGGGCGTCGGCGCAAACTTGGATGTCGCCCAGTTCGAGGCGAACGCGGGGCCGCTCGGCGCGCTCCTCACCGGATCGCTGCTCGGCGCCGGCCTCTCGTCCCGAATGGAGAATCGTTCGCTGACCGCGGTGCCGCAGGGCTGTTACCCCTGCGCGGGCGACGACGACTGGCTCGCAATCAGTGTCGAAACGGATCGACAGTGGCAGGAGCTCGTGGGCGTGCTCGGCAACCCGCCGGCGCTGCTTGGCGAGCGCTTCACCACCCCGCTCGGACGGATCACCGGCCACGACGAGATCGACGCCGCCCTCACCACATGGACCCAAGCTCGCCCCGCGGCCGAGGTCGAACGAACGCTGAAAGCGGCCCACGTGCCCGCGGAGCGGGTCCGCAAGATCGAACAGGTGGTGGACGAGCCGGACGGCGCGCGGGTCTTTCACCCCATGCCGGAGCCGCGGATCGGCGGGATGCTGGTCACGGGGCTGCCCTTTGCTCTGGCGGCCGATGCGATGCCGAGCCCATATGCCGCTCCCAGACTCGGCCAGCACACGGACGACGTACTCCGTGAGTGGCTGGGACTGAGCGACGGGGAGATTGAGGAGCAGCGGGCGGAGGTGCTGGTCTGATGGCGCGGATCATTGATATGGCGGGTTTGGCGGGAGCGTATGGCGCCCGGCTGCTGGCCGAGGCGGGGCACGACGTCATTCGGGTCGAGTCGCGCGCGGGCGACGAGCTGCGCCGTATGGGCCCCTTCGCCGGCGACCCGAACCCGGAGCACGGCGCCTACCATCAATATCTGAACGCCGGCAAACGCAGCCTCACGCTCGATTTCGCCGCCGGCGACGGCCAACGGGCGTACATCAAGCTGGTCGCTTCGGCGGACGTCGTGTACGCGAGTACGCCGCTGCCATTCGCCCCCGAGGTTCTGCAGCGCATCAACCCACGCCTGGTGGTCACGCTCGTCGAGGACAATGGCGACCCGGAGCTCTGCCTTTCCGCGCGAAGCGGCATGCTCTCGCTGGTCGGTCGGCCGGGGCGACCGCCGATGATGCTGGGGGGGCACGTCGTCTATTCGATCTCGGGCCTCTACGCTGGGACGGCCACGCTGCTCGCGCTGTTCCGCGCCCGCCACACCGGCAAAGGCGAGCGCGTGGACGTTTCGGTTCGGCAGTGCGTCGAATCAATGATGGAACAGGCCATGATCGAATACACCTTCACCGGCAAGGGAACGGAGCGCCGCGGCAGTCGGGGCACGATCACCGCCACCTCCGGCGCCCTCCCCTGCAAAGACGGCTACTGGCTGCTCAGTCTCATTCACGCGGACTCCGGCTGGAAGACGCTGATGGACTGGATGCAAGACCCGGTCCTGCTGGCTGATCCGTCTCTCGCCAAGGAGGAGAATCGCCACAAGCAGCGTGACTTCATCATGGACCGTATCGAGGCGTGGGCGGGTCAATACACCCGCGTCGAGATGGTGACCGGCGCCCAGGAGCGCCACATTCCGGCGTCGTCGATCTCGACGCCTGCGGACCTGGTGGAAGACCCACAGCTCATCGCGCGCGGCTTCCTGAAAGAGATCAATCACCCCGAATTCGGCCACATTCGGTGGCCGGTTGGACCGGTCGCGACCGTGCGGGGCGCCTCGCTCGGACCGCCGCCCCGTCTTGGCGAGCACAACGGCCAGCTCTTGACCGAGCTCGGTTACGGCCCGGCCGAGCAGGAAGCCCTCGTCGGGAGCGGTGCCGTATGACTGCCTTCGGCGTGCCTACTGAGCCAATCGCATGAGCGAGCAGACGATCAAGGACAAGACGGCAATCGCCGGCATCGGCTGGACGAATTTCTCGCGCCAGTCTGGATCGACGGTGATGCGACTCGCCGCTGAGGCCAGTATGAACGCCATCAACGATTCCGGTTTGGATGTCCAGGAAATCGACGGCGTCGTCAGCTACTTCCACGGCCGGATGGACACCGTCTATCCGCGCCAGCTCGTCGAGACGCTCGGCATCAAGAAGTGCAACCTCCAGATCATTGCGGATGCCGGCGGGAGCTGGTGCTGCGCCGCCATCATGTGCGCGGCGATGGCAGTGCATTCGGGCATGTGCAAGAGCGTGCTCGTCTACCGGGCGATCAATCGGTACAGCGAGGGGCGGAGCGCCCGCGCCCTGCGCGCGCAAGACGTCATGGGCGAGGGCCAATTCACGGCGCCATTCGGCTCGCACCACGCCGCCGCCACCTTCGGCCACCCCGCGACTGCCCACATGGCTCGCTTCGGCACCACGACGCTCGACTTCGCGCAGGTCGCCGTCGTGGAGCGCCAGCATGCGCTCCTCAACACGAAAGCGATGATGCGGCCGAAAGGTCCCATCAGCGTGGAGGACCACCAGAACTCTCGCTGGATCGTCTACCCCTACCGGCTGCTCGACTGCTGCCAGGAGACCGACGGCGCGGTCGCGGTCGTCGTGACCTCGATGGAGCGGGCCCGCGACTTGAAGCACGCGCCCGTCGCGATCATGGCGGGAATCGGGGGCAGCGGCGAAACCACCGGTGCGTGGGAGACGAACGGCGTCAACGCCGCGCCGCTCCTCTACGCGGGCGCGGGCGTCACGCCCCAGGATCTGAGCTTCGCCGAGCTATACGACCCGTTCACCTTTATGTGCATGACCCACATGGAGGACTTCGGTCTGACGAAGAAGGGTGAGGTGGGCGATTGGGTGCGGGCGGGCAACCACGCGCTGGACGGCCTCTGCCCGGTCAACACCCACGGCGGGCTGCTATCAGAGGGGCACATCCACGGCCTGAACCACGTCCTGGAGGCCGTGCAGCAGCTTCGACCCGAGGGTGTCATCGACGATTTGTGCGACGGCCCGCACACGTACGATAGATCCACCTGCCGCCAGGTGCGCAACGCCGAGCTCGGGCTCGTCTGCGGCGAGGGCGGCGGCAGCGCGATGATTCTGCGGCGGGTCTGAGATGGCCGAGACCTACGCGCGTCCGCTACCAGCGCCCGACGAGGAGACCCAGCCATTCTGGGACGCCTGCCGCGCCCACGAGCTGCGAGCCCAGCGCTGCACCACCTGCGGCCGCTTCCGCTGGCCGCCTTCCCCGCTCTGCCCAGCCTGCCACTCATGGGACTTCGACTGGGCGCTTTTGCCAGGGACCGGCAGCGTCGCCTCGTTCGTCGTCGTCCACTACTCAGCGCTCCCCGCGTTCCAGGACGCGCTGCCGTACGTGATCGCCGAGATCGTGATCGACGGTACCGAAGACCACGTCGAGATCCTGAGCAACGTCGTCGACTGCCCGTGGGAATCGGTCCAGGTCGGAATGCCGGTCCGCGTAGTCTTCGAGGACGTCACGCCCGAGGTGACGCTCCCGAAGTTTCACCCTGCCGACTGACGACGAGTGGCTCGCACGCGCATGCTGCCTCGCTGATGAGGATGGCGAGCTCCTGGTCGCGGCGGGCCTCGGCGAGGCTGTACGCCGGCTCGGCGTTCGCCGTGATCGCCTGATAGAGGCTGTCCAGCTCGACCGCGCGAGAGATGCCGTCCGCGCTCGTGCCGTGATCGAGCACTCGGTCGGAAAACGGGTTCATCAACTCGATCGGCGGATCGGTCGCGAAGAAGAAGCGCACGGGAACATCGACGTCGCCGACGCGGTGCGTCTCGATCTGGAGCGGGTAGTCGACGCCGCCGCCGTCCTCGACCCGGTGCAGCACATTAGGCGAGCCGAGGCCCGTGACGATGTAGCCGGTGGTGCCCTCGATCGAGAAGTGGCGCGGATGGCCGGCGCGCAACGGTCGGGTCCAATTCGTGACGTAGGTGCAGGAGCCAACGATCCCGTTCGCAAACGTCAGCTCGGCCTGGGTCCAGGTTTCCTCGGTGACAGTCTCATTCTCCTTCCGAATTGGTGCGATGCCGGAAAAGGTCCGGGCATACGCGCGGACCTCCGTTACGTCCGCTCCAGCGTAGATTCGCATGCGACTCATCGTGTGGTACGGGCAGTTCTCTGCGGCATCGTCGTAGTAGCTCGAGATGCGGAGCACCTTCCCGATGAGTCCAGCCTCGACCGCCTGCTTTGCCAAGCGCTCGGAGGGTCGACGCCACATGTTCTCGCCAGCTTCTGCCTTCACGCCGGCACGGGCGACGCACTCAATGAGGTCGTCCATCATGGCGCACGTCAAGGCGAGCGGTGTCTCAACGAGCATGTGCACGCCCGCATCCGCCGCAAGCTCGGCCAGCAGGTGATGCGTATCGGGGGGTGTCGCGATGACGACCGCATCGACCTTTTCGCGGCGAAAGAGCTCCGCAGGGTCCATGTATGCGCTTACGCGAGCCACGGCGGCGGTTGCCGTGACCGCCGTCTCGGAGAGGTCGCTAATGGCGGCCAACTCGAAGCGATCTGACAACGCGGCGATGGTCGCCAGGTGCTCGCGGCCGCGCCGCCCAACCCCAAATACAGCGATCCGGAGACGACCCGTCACGCGGTGACGCTGTCTCGCTTGAATGGCGTCGCAACCCAGCGGCCGCCGTTCTCCTCGAACAGCGCGTCAAGCTCGGCGTCGGTGGGCGGCGCGTTGCGCTTGAGGAACATGGGGTCGACCGCGTTGACCTCCGGATCGCGGATCTGGCCTCGCACCTCGCCAGTCTCCTCCATCTTGCGAATGGCGGTGATCAGCATGCGGCGCCAGCCCGCGATCGCCATGTCGGCGTTACCGAGGAGCTCTTTCGTTCGGTCCTGGATCGCGCGCTGGGTCTCGTTGGCGAACGCGTCCTGGGGCGGGTATTCGCCGCCCATGCCCGAATAGGTCGTCGTCTTCTGCTCCTCACGGTCCTGCAGGTACCGATTGCGCTGGTTGCGGATGAAGCGGTAATCCGGGGTCATGATGCCCCGGCCCTCCTTGTATTCCTGCGGCATGATGCCGTTCCGTCGGAAAGTCAGGGCAAACTGCCAGTGATGGGTGTCGTCGATCGGAACCCGCCAGTAGATCATGTAGCCATTTCCCGGACCCATCGACGGACTCCCTGTCAGACACAGGCTCGGGAAGGTGTACTCGGGACCACCGTGGCCGTGGCGGAACGTCCAGACGCTGAACTCGTTCTCTTCGATCCGCTCCGGGCCCGCGTAGACGCCAAGCGGCGAGTACTTGTAGGAGACATTCGCCCCGTTGGAAACGGAGTCGGTCGGCTGGTGAGTTCCATAGTCGCGATTGACGTAGCCGTGGAGGTACCGGGTGTGGGTGCCGTCCTGGCTCCCCTCGAGACCCTGGAGCCAGTTGCACTCGAGATAGTGCTTCGTTGCGAACTGCTTCTCCGGTGGAGCAGCGAAGTATTCATAGTTCGGGAAGAGCGGCGGCTCGCCTGCACCCATGTAGGTGAAGATCACACCGCCCACCTCGCGGCATGGGTACGCTGTGTGGCGCGCATAGTCCCGCAGCCGGCTGCCGGGCGGCTCGGCTGGCGTCTCAAGGCATTTGCCGGTCACGTCGTATAGCCAGCCATGATAGACGCAGCGCAAGCCGCCATCCTCCAGCCGGCCGTAGCTGAGGTCGGTCCCTCGATGCGAACAATGCAGGTCGAGGAGTCCGACGCGGCCCTCCTCATCGCGGAACATGACCAGGTCTTCGCCGAACAGCCGCAACGGAATCGGCGCGCTGCCTTCGGGCAGCTCTTCACTCAGCGCCGCGGGCTGCCAGAAGCTGCGCAGGAAGCGGCCGCAGGGCGTCCCTGGATCGGTCTGGGTCACCAGATCGTTGTCTTCTTTACTCAACATCCGGTTTCGCTCCTTTCGCGCACTAGCGAAGCTCCCACTCGTGAATGTTCCAGTCAAGCGTATCCTTGGTGCTCTTCGTGTCAACGCCCGTAAGCGTCGTGGGAAAGGCAAAGACGCTCGGGGCGTAGTACAGCGGGATGGTGCCAACGTTCTCGTTCAGAATCCTGGCCGCCTGGACGAGCTGCTGGACCCGCTCGGTCTCATCCAGCGTTCCCACCCAGAGGTCCATCAGGTGATCGCATCCTTGTCGGTCGCATGCGCGATCGCTTTCCTAACGCGAGGGTCGTGGAGCGCGGGCGTTTGCTGGTACTCGAGTCGGTGTTGGGTGACGGCGGTCGTGGTGGCGGTCGCGATGAAGAGGAGCTTGCCCTTCGCATCGGTGTCGTTGAATCCGCCTTCACGGCGGAGGACCGAGGCGTTCTCGAAGCCGATGACGTTATTCATGATCACCTGCACCTGGCCGGCGAGGATGCTGGCGAGGGCAGTATTTGCGTTGTTGATGAACCGCACGATGAGCCGGTCGAGCCGGGGTTTACCGAGCGCATGCCCCGCGAACGCCGCGGCTTCGAGGTGGGAGGCGGGCTCCCAGTTGGTCAGGCGATACGGTCCGGCACCAACGTATTCGACCGTCCAGAAGCGCTGCGACATGAACGGATCGCGCTGACCAGCCGGGTCCTGCTCGAACGCCGCGAACGATTCCACGAGCGGGGCACGCGGGAGCGGCTCGAGACCGTCGCCGGTGTGCAGGAACGGCGCATTCCAGATGATTCGCACGGTTTGCGGGTCGGCGGCAACGACCTGGTCGATCAGGTTCTGGGGCCTCGCGGTGAAGACGCCAGCAAGTGCCGGTGCTCGGTAGACCTGGAAGGCGAAGACGAAGTCGTCTGCCGTGAGCGGCAGCCTGTCGTGCCACGTGAGCCCCGGCCGCAGCTTCCAGGTCGTCTCCATCCGGCCGTCTGGGAAAACCTGCCACGAGCCGGTATTGAGCTGGGGCAAGGCCTCGGCCAGGTACGGCAGCACATTGGTCTGAGCATCGACAATGGTCAGCCCTGCGTTGAAGATCCGGGTCGTCCTGGCGGGGCTGGTCGGGCCCACCGCCTTCATCGCCAGGTTGCTCACCTCAGTGTTGATCACCATGTTGAGCAGGGTGGGCGGCGCGGGGGGCGGAGGCGCGGACGTGCCGACCTGCGTGGCCGACGGCGCACAGCCGACGATGGAAACCGCGAGCAGCAGCAGGATGAGTTGAATCGTCGGTCGCTCACAGGCGCCGGGCCTACCGAAGTCCGACGGCGTGCACCGCCGCGAAGTTCGTGTCCACGACCTCCCGCGCTTGCTCGCCGGCGCCAAGCGGCTCGAGTCCGGCGGCGACCTTGTCGATCTCACGAAGGATCATGCGATCGTACATCGCCACGCCGTCGTCTTTCGTTCCCAGATGCCAGGACTCCCGCGGGGAGACCTTCCCTTGCGACTCGATCGCCATCATGTCCTGGTATGGCAGCTTGTTCGTCTGGTAACGGGCCTCGGGGTACGGTGCATCGGGCGGAGTCTTCGCCTCCGCGAGCACCGCGTGGTACTGGCCGGGGCGCCCCGACCCATTCACTCCTTCGCGCTTCACCTTCACCGTGACCACGAACCGGCGTGTGTGCGTGTCGTCGGCCGGCGCCTTCACGGAGAGCATGTTCATCCGCCGGAGGATGTTCGGAAAGATGAGCAGGTCTTCCTCGACGTAGCCGTCGGAGATCCCGATGGTGCGCATAATCCCGGCGGGCACTTCGCGGTACTTCAGCTCCGCGAGGTCTTCGATGAGACCTCGAGTCGTGCTGGTCGCCTGGTGCTGCTGACCATTCTCATCGCGGTGCATGATGTACGTGTCCTGGTGAAGCACGAAGATGTGCGACCCGTCCAGGTTGTTCTCCATCACCTGGACCCAGTTCGCGTAGAAGTCGTTCTCGACCCGGACTTGCTCGATGGGGTACTCCATAATGTCCAGCCGCCGGATCGGCGGCGCCGGCGCAGGGCCGAGGTACGCCCAGTAGAGGCCGAAGAGCGCCTCGACCGGGTACGCGCGCTGTTTCACCGTGAGATGGAAGCGGCTACCGGCAGGCTCTGCCGGGCACTCCAGGCAGTCGCCTTTCGTGTCGTAAAGCCAGCCGTGATACGCGCAGGAGATACCCCGCTCTTCCACCCGGCCGTACAGGAGGGAGGCGCCACGGTGGCTGCAGTGGTCCGCCAGCAGCCCGACGTTGCCGCTCTTGTCCTTGAAGAGCACCAGATCCTCGCCGAGCAGTCTGACGAAATGGGTGGGGTGCTCATCGGTGAGTTCATGGATCGCGGCCACCGGGAACCAGTAGCGGCGCAACAACTCCCCGCCCGGCGTGCCCGGCCCAACGCGGGTCGCTCGCTCGTTCTCTTCCTTCGTTAACACGTCGCCATCTCCTTCAGCTCGATCGGCATGCTCGCTCTCACCGAAGCCCGACGGTGTGGAGCGCGTCGAAGTTGGTGTCCACAATCTCACGCGCGTGTTCCCCGGCACCGAGCGGCTCGAGGCCCCGGGCCACCTTGTCAATCTCCCGCAGGATCATGCGGTCGAGCATCGCCACCCCATCGTCCTTCGTGCCCAGGTGCCAGGCCTCGCGCGGTGAGATCCGGCCCTGGCTCTCGATCGCCATCATGTCCTGGTAGGGAAGCTTGTCCATCCGGTAGCGCGCGTCCGGGTAGGCCGCTTCGATCGGTGTCTTCGCGTCGCTCGACGTCGACCGATATCCACTCGACGCATTCGTTCGCGCCACGGGGTCGGCATCAGGATTCGTTCGCACCGCGACGACGTACTTCTTCGTGTGCGTGTCATCGGTGGGCGCCTTGATTGAGAGCGTGTTCATCCGCCGCAGCATGTTTGGGAAGATCAGAAGGTCCTCCTCGACGTAGCCGTCGGTGACCCCGATCGTGCGCATGATTCCGGCGGGCACCTCGCGGTACTTGAGCTCGGCGAGGTCGTCGATCAGGCCTCGCGTTGTGCTCGTCGCCCGATGCTGGCTCCCATCTTCCTCGCGGTGCATGACGTAGGTCTCCTGGTGGAGCACGAAGATGTGCGACCCATCGAGGTTGTTCTCCATCACCTGCACCCAGTTCGCCTGGAACTCAGTTTCGATGCGAATGTAGTCGATGGGGTACTGCATGACGTCGAGCCTGCGAATAGGGGGCGTCGGGGCGGGGCCAAGGTAGGCCCAGTAGAGTCCGAAGAGTGCCTCCACGGGGTACGCTCGCTGCTTGACCGTCAGGTGAAATCGACTGCCGGCTGGCTCAGCGGGACACTCGAGGCAATCGCCCTTGGTGTCGTAGAGCCAGCCGTGATAGGCGCAGGAGATCCCGCGCTCTTCCACCCGGCCGTAAAGGAGCGAGGCTCCGCGGTGGCTGCAGTGGTCTGCCAGCAGGCCGACGCTCCCGCTCTTGTCGCGGAAGAGGACGAGGTCTTCGCCTAGCAACCGTACGAACTGGGTCGGTTGCTCGTCGGTTAGCTCGGAAATACCTGCGACCGGAAACCAGTAGCGGCGTAGCAACTCCCCGCCCGGAGTCCCACGTCCGACGCTCGTTGCGAGCTTGTTCTCATCCTTTGTAAACATGGTGCCGCTCCGTTCCCGCGATGAAGGCGTTTTCGGTCAGATGGCCCCGGTATCCTTAAAATTCGGAGAGTTCAACGCAAGACTCCCCGTTCAGCATGCGTGCATCCTACTACGTGGTTACATCCCACTCCTGGGCATTCCACGGCGGCTGATCACCCATAGCGGGGACGTTCCGCAGCCGGTGCTTCACGAATCCGATTCCGGGATCGTAAAACAGCGGCATGATCGTGAGCTGATCGGTCATGTGCTGCACGATCTGCCCGGCTACTTGCATCCGCGCGGCGCGCGGAATCGTCGTCTCGAACGGCTCGATCAGCGCATCGAAGTCCGGATTCACGTACCCGCCCCGGGCTGGCGTTCGGCTGTGAAGCGCGCTGGCGCCCCCGATCACGTCGGCCGGGAAGCGCAGAATCAAGAACGCCGGAAAGTTGCGGGTCATCGCCGGGTCCGTATTCTGCGGGGGAACGATCAGCGAATCGACCGCGATGCCGACACGCTGCCAGTAGTCGCGCACGATGAGCTGCGTGCGGGCGTTGATGTCCGGCAGCGCAATCGACCGCAGCTCCAGCGCGACCGGCTGGTCCACGGCGTCGCGAAACATGCCATCGACCCCCCCCGTTTGTACCCCAGGCCTTCCAATTCCTGGGCAGCAGCCCGCGCATCGTACGGATAAAGAACGATGAAGTGCTGGAGCGAGGCGTACTCCGGAAGCGTGGGCACCAGCCAGCTATCGGTCGCGGTCACGAGTCCCCCCTCCAGCGACTCGGCCATCGCCGTCCGATCGAGGATTCTGAAAAGCGCCTGCCGAAAACGGACGTCGCCCACCGCGGCCGGCGTCGGGTCGCGGAACTGCGCCCAGACGTTCAGCGCGGATGATGGGGATCCCACATCGACCCGGCCGTCCCGCCACTGATTCCGCACCAGGATCCCCTGCTCCGGCGAGAAGCTGCGCCCCAACGTTACGTCAATCTCACCCGCCAGCACCTGGGCGACGAGCGTGTTCGCGTCGAGCACGAATCGGACGTCGAACTCGTCGACACGGGGGCGGCCGAGCGCGTAGTCGTCAAAGGCGCGCAGCGTCAGCGAGCTGCCCGGGGTCCACTCCTTGATGCGGAAGGGCCCGTTCCCGACAAAGCCATCCCGCCAGTACGGCAGGTCAGTGAACGAGCTCTTCGCATTCAGGGAGGCGGGCTCGAGCAGGTGCTTTGGGGGGGGGGGCGCCACGACGCCGGACAGGGGGGGCGCAGTGCTGGGGGGGGCGGGC
>Ga0080064_1000101_pt2 | contig 91741 bp, 55 predicted proteins | sample Subgrocontami54m_FD_69260 | JGI IMG/M metagenome (GOLD analysis project Ga0080064, IMG submission 69260) | Subsurface groundwater microbial communities from S. Glens Falls, New York, USA - GMW46 contaminated, 5.4 m (SPADES assembly) (version 2) ... | reverse complement strand
ATCATTGAAGGTGAGGTTGAAATAGTCGATTGCACCAAAATCTTTAATGGTGTGGGCCGTGCCAAGCGGATCTGCGTCGCCGTTGCCCGCATACTCCCAGGTACCGGAGTCGGTGTCTTGGGTAAGCGAAATGGATTGAGGCGCGGTGCCTTCGGAGCCTTGCATCCTCACGGTTCCGTCGTTGGAGAAGTTTCCGATTACTTCGAAACCGGATCCGCCCAGATTCAGAAGCGAATTTGCTTGCAACTGAACCGCACCAACACTAGTCGCTGAATTTAGAATTGGACTATTAGGCACGCTAGCGGCTGAAGGCACAATCACCGTATCATAATCATAGGGCACACCGGCAATATCCCAGTTTGTCGTAATATTCCAGGCCGTCGAGGTCGATCCCGTCCAAACCGCACGCCGATGATAACCTTGCGCCAATGCGGCGGCTTCCTCGGCGCTCAAAGCACGGTTGTACAGTCGCACATCATCGATGGTTGCATTAATAAATTCAGCTCCGTTACCTCCGCCAATTCGAAATTCCCCCGTGCCGTTCGAGGGTAGCGGCGTAAGAATGCTCGTGCAAGTGCCCTGTGCGCCATCGATATACATCGTGCGTGAATTGGTGCTTACATTCTGAACGGCTACGATATGATGCCATCCTGTTGTCGCGGGATTACAAATCGTGTTTTGTGGCGACCCGCCCGCCGTTGAACCGCCGAACACCCATCGGTTTACGTTGCTGATCCAAATTCCGTACCAGGGCGCGGACATGGATGATTTTGTAATAACGCCCTTCCAGTTGTTGGGTAATGACGTTAAATTAATCCAGGCGCTCAACGAAAAACTACCTGGAACGGCTGTGGTGCCAAAGGACATAGCCGCATTGTGAGGAATGCGAACGTAATCGGGGGCCGGCACCGTTGACGCATCAAACCGCAGTGCTCTTGGATCCGGATATTTTATAAGTGACGGAACCGTGGACACCCACTCTGTTGTACCTGCCATATTGACCAGCGTTCCAGTAAAGTTATTACCACTACTGTCGATTGCCGTTGAAATTTGTGTTGTCCCGTTACCATCATCCAGTTTCCAATGTGCAACCAAGCCGGGAATGGTCTGTTTGCTAACGGTAAAAGCTATGGGGGGACTTGAAGCGGTCTCTAAACGCGGATCGGTGGCTGTAAACGTAACGGATTCGCTCCCCGTCCAAGTCGGACTGGGTGTAGTAATCGTGACAACATGCGTATTGGGATCGATGCTTACAAGAAGTGATGTGCTCCCGCTTGAAGTCATCGTGAGCTCGCCATCCGGATTATCCGGATCATTAAAGTAATCGTCGAGATCAAATGAAGCGAAGCTTCCCCCTTCAAGAATCGTTTGAGGCGAGATGGTACCCGTACCTCCGTACACCGGCGGCTGATTCGCGGTCGCAATCAAACCGTCCAGACGGACGATGGCTTCGAGTATTTGAATTCGCGTTTGTTCAAATTGAGAAACGTTCCGTGTCCAGGTACTTAAGTCCTGAACCAAATTGCGAGCCTGCTCAAGTAAAGCGGCTTCTTTAATCGCATCGATACTTCTAGCCTGAGCTTCCTGAACCAAGCTGTCTAGAATGGAAAGAGCATCATAATCATCGAGAGCGTCCCGAAACATTTCCGAGCGCACCGATGGTGTAACCGTAGGCGAAAATGATGCGCACTGCCCCGTTTTACACGGTGGATAAAAGAGTGTTACTCCCCCAGCGCCCCATCTGTGGTTTATGCTTGCCCATGGATTTGAGTTGGTAATATTCCCGTTGCCATCGCGATAATTGAACATCAAAACATTCCAATGAAGTAGAAGCGAAATGTCATATTTCCAATTCTTAAAACCCCAAATACGGCTGTCTATGGCCGGCCTATCCACCCAAATATGACCCGCTGAAGTCCAGTACGTACCCATTTCATCTGTCGGGCCCATGAGCCCTCGCACTGTTGGTTCAAGAACTCTAAATGGATTAACTGCGGGCGGTGTCCAGATATATTCAGGTACATATTCGACCGGCGCATAGATATCTATGTTTTGCAAGTCCCTAATCATGTTTGTGAGCTCAGCTGCGCTAGGTTGACCGGGAGCTGGGTTAACTGGTTTATCATCGATGAAAACAGCTATCTTCGTACCCGAATTCACACTTCTTAAAATATTAGTAAAATTATTGTCCAAAGGTATCATTGTGCCATTCCGCCCCGGATCAAATGGTTCATCTATGTAAATAAGGGATTCATCGAGCCAGCCTTTTTGGGCGAGGTGGTTTGTAACCGAAGTCCAGTACAATGTCTGAATGTTTGAATAATTCACAAAATCGGTGCCCGCAGGCTGGCACGGGGTAAACGATTCAGTACCTGGTTGACAATAACGTTTATCGCCGGAAACCAGCGGAAGGCGAAAAGAACTATGTCCCCACGAGTCGACATCAATCACAAAGGTGCCCATATTTCCTTCATCAAGATATCTCTGCATCTTCTGATCGAAGGAAGTAAAATCGACGGTGATTGAACCCGGGGTCCACGCGGTAACAGGCAAAAGCAGTGCATCATTGTGTAAATAACTGCACGAAGTACACGCGGGATCAAAATAAGGCGTGCCATTATTAATGCGGTTCATGCTGAAATAGTCCATATAATTACTCACAACCTGTTCCTTCTCCGAAATTGTCGTAGCGCCATGATAAGCAAGCGGTGAATAATCGATATGTTCCGGATTTATCGCATCATCCGCAAAATTGGTGTCCAAAATCATTTTGAACGAAGCTTTCTTGGGCAATCCATAATTTAAAACCCTTACATTGAGGGAATCGGTGTAATTATTTCCACCGGCAGTGAGGTTGAGTGTAATCTGATAGTCACCCACCCTTGCGTCGATTGCTGATTTCGCCGTTATCCACCAAAAAGAGCTCTCGCTGGTGTTGATCACAGTCCCTGCGCTATATGGCAAGAGAGGATCCGAGTAATATCCGCGTTGAGATAAATCACCTGCCGAGCCATAAGCGGAATAAATAGAGTTTGCTGTCGCAAAATCAACTTTATACAACCGGACCGTTACGTCAGATGCGTTTTGTCCTTGATACTTTACTTGATAGTTAAGCGACATATCTCTGGGTCCGCTGTTTTTGATTCCAAATTGAATTGATTCCGCTTCGTTCTTAAACATAGCGATGCCGGGCGTGGTAAAGTAATTGTGAATTGTGTCGAGGGTGGCCATGTTGGAAGGAACAGCTCCGGCCGGGGTCGTCCCAACGATTGGCTTAAATATTCTGACAAGCGGCGATACAAATCCGGTGCAATCCCCAGCCGTTAAAGGATCACGACCTTTGTTCCTCTCTACAACGTCAGAGCAGCCGTCGCCATCGGTGTCGACCGCGAAGTCATTACCTTGGGCTAGAGCTGTGATTTCGCTGGGGCCTAAAGCGCGGTTGTAAACCCTCACATCATCAAGAGTGCCGATGTAATTCTCTGTGTTAAGACCGCTTTCGCATTTGGCGCCGAGACACATTTCTTTCGTAGTGGAATCTAGAACGCCTGTCACAGCACTGCCTTGTACCGGTAGTAAAATTCCGTCTTTATAAATTTTAAAGCCGCTGTTCTTGTCATAGACGCTGGCGAAATGATGCCATTGCCCGTCACCAAAACTTGTAGGCCAATCCCACGTTGCAAATTGAAAGGCACCGCCACCGCCGCTGAATCTGGTCGAATGTGCCATACCACTGAATACTTGAAGCGCTGTAAAATTTCCGTCGTGGCGTATAACCGAAACCGATGCGGTTGCCGCTTGTGACGACTTGACCCATGCGCTTACCGTAATACTATCTGTTGCATTCAGAGTTGGTGCACTCGAAATACGTACGGTATCTCCGGCGCCGTCGAAACTAAGCGCATATGGATTTGTGAAGCGCACCGATGCACCCAGCGTCGTATACGCAGGATTTCCAACGATATTCCCGTTATTACTATTAACGCTTGAATCAATTGCCGTAGTAGCACCCACGCCATCATCCAGTTTCCAGTGGCCCACTAAACCGGGTTCGGTGGCGGAAGTTCCTTCATCAATCACACCGTCGCAGTCGTTGTCGATGCCGTCGGCGATTTCTTTCGCGCTGTTTGTATATCGACAGTCCTTCGCAACAAAGTTTCTTGCTAGCTCTCCATAATAAGCTAATCGATTAGTCCAATTTTTATTGGTAATAAGCGAATCGTCACCGGATTTCACAATGCGAGTAATCTCACCGTTAAACGCCCCCAAGCCCACCCAACCTGGAGCTATATTACTTCCCATCACCCATTGACCATAATATCCTCCGGGCACCTCCAGCTCGTGATCTATGAAATCATAAAATTTTGGATCATTAGCATTTCCATCCCAAACTCTGTTTAAGAATAAATTCGAAAGCGAGCTCAGGTCGGATCTATTAAAAACAACCCCTGATCTATAAAATTCTGTCGCCGCGAATATAAAGTTCTCCGCATGACTTACATCCGGAGGAGAGCAGTGCCAGTGCCCTACAGGCTGCGCGGTATCCTGGCATCCCATTGCTCCGTTACCCACAATATAGCAATCTGGATACGTGTAGTTAATATCTATGCAGTATGTAGTGCCCCATATCAATGATGCTGTTGGATCCGGCGCTCTCAGTTTATCTCTCTGATTAAACATCTTGTCTTTAAGTGATTGGGCTTTTGTTATTGCCGTGCTCAAATAAGTCGAAGTGCCTTTGATTAAATAGAGTTCGTTGAGTATTAAAGCTTCGTGCGAGATGACATGATAAACAGATGAGCCTCCATTATCGAAACCTGGTTTAAATCTCGGATTGCAAGCTGGGTGACCAATGATGTCATGCTCAAGCAGTTGAACAATAAGATCAGCACGAGATCCATATGTAGTATTCAAAACAGCATCGTTCTTAATAATCCTTGCAAGTCGCGCAAATTGCCTGGCTCCTCTGTCAGCATCTAAACAAGAACATCTATCAACACCGTTATACCGTAGTAAGGTATCAACACAGCCCGTACGCCATTCCTTATAACCATCCCCAGTTGGAAATCCACCGATAACATCAACATCGTCCATCAAAGTTATTAAATGCTCCGCACCTGCCAAAGCGTAGCCTATATATTTAGGGTCTTGAGTCGCTTCATACATTGAAATAACGCCTGCCATATAAGGTTCGGATTCGTAAATCATGGCCATCGCTTGAGCAAAGCCGTTAGAATCGGTAAACTTTCCCGCGAAATAAGCATCAAACTTTTGTTTCAAAACGCTGATCGGCGTTTCATTGCTCGCTTGCGGATCGGTGCCCGCTTGATACTCCTGCAAATTGCTGAATGTGTCTCCGTCAAGATCGTCGCCGCCATCCAAAATTCCGTCGCCGTCGGAATCAACTTTATGCGAATCTAAACCATGCGCATTTTCCCATTGATTCGGTAAGCCGTCGTTATCTTGATCAGGATCAGCGTCATCAAAAATACCATCTCCATCGGTATCTCTCTGTAGAATAACGATCTCGTCATCCCTCAGTACTCCATAATTTAGCTGTGCAATCTTTTTCCCAGACACCGTTGTCACCGTCGCTCGCTGATCAATTTCATTCTGAGCAAGCAAGCGCCCGGCTGCGTCGTAGACAAAAGGTGTGATGTTTGAATTATCATTCCAGCCGTACTTTCCTGTGGAAATCTGTGAAGGTAATTTTTTCGCGACAATTTTCTCGTCACCGAGAATATAACCTCGATTGATTTCCTTTACAGTGATGGGATACATTTTTTGGTAAATGTTATTGCCAAAATTTAGCACCCGATACCAGGGAAAATGCAAAGCTCCGTAATCCAGATAATCGCGGATGGATTTCACATCGTGCGCGGCGTCCACCGTGATTTCCCTGTACGAAAGACCTATGGGCACGTACAGATCACCTTTAGGTAATTCCTCTACGCGAGCCGTAAAATTGGCTACCTCTTCGAAATGCGTGAATTGTAGAGATTCAATCTTCTTTAGAAGCGGTATTTGGTTGGCAATAACCGGCCTGCCTTGATCAATCTGCTCTTTCATAAACTCATATCTAAAATCGCGAGTGGCGAGAATATTGCTATTAATGCGGTTTGCCGGCTTCGTACGGTCACGCTCTACGGTAACCCCATCCCAAAAAGTGGGATTGGCTGTGAAATCATTGTAAGACATGGGTTCAACGGAGAAACGGCTCTCATCCACATACATTCCGAGATTGCTGCCCGTCAGCGTATCAATCGTCTGCGGCGCAAAATTCCTAAGCTCCGTACCGAATGCATTGTATTGACTGGAAGCATTTTTACAGGGCGCGAACAGATACGTACACAAGCTCCCGGGGTACGTAACATGAACGCTCGAGCTATTTAGAATTCTAGAATCCGGATAGAGCGTACTGGCCGATGGCGCGCTGTCGAGGTACGGATCGACATAGAACTGGATGCCGATATTGGGATCGGCTAAGTTGAGAAGATTTATTCCCTGTTGCGTTGTGGATCGTTCCGTTGATGTCCAGCTAGCGGGATCCCAAATGTAACTGCCGAATTGCGGGCGCGCATTAGGTTCTTGGATTGTGCCTCCGCAGGCTACTGAATATTCTTTGTCATGATAAACAGGCATAATTGCCGAACCGGCATTAATTCGACCGAGAAAAGTTCCTAAGTCTTGAGGCGCCATTGCCCGCCAATCGGGCAAATCGTAGCAGCCAGGCTGAGGACACGCGTATCCATCGTGATTGTAGTAGTTCCAGCGAAGAAAAAGATTGTTTTGAACCTGGAAATTTCCGTACCTTCCGGCCGGAAAGTCACTACGAGCAATATTGATGAAGTCATAGTAATTCCGCGTTCGAGTCAGATACATATTCCACTCAAACTCATTCGACGCGTTTCCACGCAAGATGAAATACTCATCGTGGAACTCCATATTCACCGCTTCGGAAGGAAGCGGCTGGTAGGAAAGCGCCGGACTTATTTTTTGAACGTTCACAAATCCATGCGCGCGAAATACATCGTCCTCGAGAACGACACCGACGCCCCCTTCATCGCTTCCCACAAATAATGACGGATTGCCGTACTGAAAGACGGCTACCTGTCCGGGACCTAGAGATCTTCTAACCCATGGTAATCCGCCGGCGGAATAGTCGCGGATAGTCAAATTATCAACGTTAATCTTGTTTCCGTAGTGAATGCGCGTATCGGTCGCAACCCTGCTCTGAATCCTATCTTTCACATTGATCTTTCCTGTACTTCCCAGCAGAGTGACCGTACGTGTAACCGCGTAACTAGCGCCCTGCGCCGTCATGGTTATGACATTGCCATTTTGAACAATCGAGGGGGCCCAGCCCGCTTCGTTGGAATAGCCTAGACTTCCTAGTTGATTGCAGAGACTTCCCGCAGTTGTGCATTTATTATTTCCGCCGCGCGAAAAGTAGGATTCGAGAAAAATCGTTTTGCTGTTCATTGCCAACGACAAACGGCCTTCCGCAGTACTGGTAACAGATCCATCAGCAAATGTAAAACGATGATCAATGCCGGGATAAACCGTGTCGTCCGGAGATACGCTCGGATGCCTCAAAGGATCAAGGGACGATCCCACCGAATAAACTTTCTCTTCTAAGCCATCCAAGTATCCGTCGTTGTCGGTGTCCCAATTAATTGGATCCGTACCGAACGCCCATTCCTCCTGTGTTGTGAGACCATCAGCGTCAGGATTGCAGTCGCTACTCGTCGAACAATCCGCTGTTGCCAACACGTAAATGTATTCTGTTTTTACTTTTCGATCACTTCCAGAGGGACCCGATACATTAAGCGTTACGGGATAAACGCCGGGGTTTTCGTATGTGTAAACAAATGGTTCAACAATTGGTCCTTGTCCAGCGTATCTACCCGGCCTCGTCGCAGTAGGAACAGGATCTTGGTCAGTGTTCCAGGTGTGCTCGGGATCTACATTCCATTCCCAAGAACTAATTGTTCCTGAGGACTGATCGGTGAATCTTACCGTGAAAGGGGCGACGCCCACGCGACGATGGAACTGATCCGCAATGTTTAGATTCGCACTGAAATCGGCTGTCAACGGCGCGTTAAACACGAGCGGATTGAGATCTACATCATCTCGAAATCCATCGCCGTCGGTATCGGCGTTGTTAGGATTTGTTCCTAAAACCAATTCTTCGTAAGAACTGAGTCCATCGCTGTCGAGATCTTCGACCGTATCAATCGTTCCGTTCCGATCGGTGTCTCTCAGCGTGGGATCGAATCCGTACCGCGCTTCCCATTCGTTTGGAAGGCCGTCGCCATCGACATCTTCAAAGACATAGATCTGATACGGTTTACCCGTATCGACATTTGGGGGAAATACAACGGTAACAGGATTTCCTTTCAATGTGAACGACGCTGTTCTTTCGCCTGCCCAGTTGTCAATGGCAAACAGATCGATTCCATATTTATCTTCGAAGTGCCGGATATCGACATCGGTCGGCGAAACGTTTGAAATTCCTTTGGTGTCCAGGTAAATAACGTCCCGGCCCCACCAGTTCACGCGATCCCTTTCGTTAACGATCTGCTTCACGATCGGATTCATCGCTGTCTGGTCGGCGGGAATATCGATGTGGCCACCTTTATTTTGACGCGCGTCATTTATCTGCGCGGCATCTAACTTGGCTCCCAATAGGAACGCTGTCCTTTCGATAAAGTAATTCTTGTCGAATCCGTAGCCCCAAAGGTCTTTGTCAGAATTGCTTTGCCCCATGAAAAAAATTCGATCTCTTAGCAAATACCTTCCAAGTTCCGGAAAAGTTGTAGCCTCCGCAATTTCGTTGTGGACAAGATAAACTTCATCCACAGCCCGGCTCGGAATTCCGGGCGTAACTAAACGCACCATCAATCCGGCCTTTCCCGACCCGGAAAAATAATGCACTTCAAAATCATGAAAACCTTGAGTTAAGGAAACTGTAAAACTGCTAAATCCCCACGGGTCGCCTGGCAGTGGTGCAACAAATTGTCGATCGAGAATAGGAGTAATCATATTGTCGACAAAAACTTTCCCGACCGATCCGCCATCGGTATAGATTACGAACTGTTGATTTCCCGTCACAGGAATTCGCAATTTTCCACGATACCGAATAGCGAAATTATCAAGATAACCCGCCATAGAAACCCCGTAAGAATCTTCCCACGCTCGATCTGCTTCGGTAGAACCGGGAGGATCCCGCTCAATATTCTTTTCCAACTTTGTTTCTGTCGGCTGAACCGTACCGAAGGTTGGCATCTGTGTGACATTCTTGTAATAATCAGCATAGATGAAGGGCTTGAGGAATGATTGGCCGAGAACTTCGGGAGTCTTTTTTCGATGCGGCGCACCGTTGGCATTGTAGGCAGGCTCAGGCATACCCGAAATGCCTCCTGCTTGGGCTACTACTCCGGCTGCCAGATAGGCGGTTGGGTAAATATCAACCAGATGTTCGATGACAGAGCCCTCGCGGAATGTCCCATCCTTAAATAAGTTTGCTACAAAAAGCGGATCGCCCAAATAGGTTGCGCCCACAACATCTAAATAAGAAGCATTAGAATTGAAAACGTCGCGGTTCCGACGGATCCATTCCGTCATATATGCCAGCGCCGTTTCATTTGATGCCCCCACTTGCGGTATCGTGTAGCGCGTTACGGAATCATCCAAAAGAAAATAATCCGCACTTTCCGGATAACGCAGAGGTCTTTGGTAGTAACTGGCGTGATATCCTTGCCCTGCCAAGTCCGTGGTAAACTGACTTAGACCTGCATACCGAGGATCAATCGTCCTCTTGTATGAGCAGCATGTACCGCCGGATCCAACATAAGGATCCATCTGTCCCCAGAACTGGATCCACGGGAAAATATTTTTCCATTGATTCCATTCGGTTTGCAACTCGTTCATGGGAAAACTTGTCGCGCTACCCATGTCAACAAGGCTCACATGTTTCCATCCATGAGCCATCTTCATCCATTGAGGATAGTTGGTTGTCAGCCCTGCTGAGCTCATATTCGGCATTAACCACTGACGGTACGAATCAACGGCATTGTGCCAGGGCTGTGCTCCCTGTGTAGTGTCCGCTCCGACAATTTTAATGAGTGCGTTGTATGTTTTCGTACCGCTGGCTGGAATAGGTTCATCATAAATAAGCGTCATCCGATTAAGCGCATATTTAGGCTGAACCCGCTGAGGGGGCCAATTCGTTGCGGCTACGATTTTCGCGCTACTCGAATCAGATACCACAACGAACGGTGCAAAATAATCACCCGGATAATAATTTGGATGATATGGGAGAGGTGGATCAACCGGCTGCCAAGAAGGGGCTAATGGAACGGTGTCCGCTTTTATCGCAAGGCCGCTTACATGGGGAAAATAGATCACGTCATCGGCCGTATTGGCATTCAGCGTATAGTCGCTCGTTTGCCACGGGAACCAGACATTCGAAATCACGGTGGTTTTATTGGTAATCGATAATTGCCAGCGATCGTTTCCTAAATAACTAATGTCCGCATCCAAATTGGCATCGGAAAAATAGCGCCTGTCATTTTGCATGCGGGTGTGATTGGCATATTCGATAAACGCTCCGTTGCTCAACTTAACCGCAAAATGGGGAGCGTTTCCCGCGGTGGGATCTGTCGGGAACGTATCCGCGCCATCTAGTATCGTGTCGCCGTCGGAATCGGAATCGTTCGGATTCGTACCGGCAATTTGTTCCGCAATATTGGTTAATCCATCAGCATCACCATCCGTCGAAGCTATTTGGTTTAAATTCCCAAAGTAAAGCATTTCCCAAGCATCCGAAAGCCCGTCGGCGTCCGTATCCGATCCGAAAGTTAGAAGGTATACGGTTCCCTCGCTCAACGTGGTATTGACCGTTACTGCGTTTGTGGAAACAACCTGGCGTGTAGAGGTTCTTAAATTGGAAAGCGTGCGCGTAGCTGCAGACCCCGTATTTAAAGTAAACGCGACCGGCGCGGCGGTATCTTTTGGTGTAACACCGATAAGATAATTTCCATTTAATTTCATAGCGCTTACGGTTGCATTCAGCACATTACTAAAATCAGCATAGGCGAGTTGGCCATCCATCACAATGTCTTCATACGGCGAAATAAGCCCGATGGCTTTCGCCATATTCAAATAATCCGCCATATCGTCAAAATCGTTAAACACATACGTGGAGAACCCGGTCGCACCATTCAGGAGGGTATGAATGACCATATCAAAAGTTGACTTCGGGTCCATCTCACCATACGTTCCCGTAGTAAGCCAGGGCATGAGTTCGTACCTTTTAGTTGTTGAAGGAAAATAGCTCTGCATAAATTCGCGCGATTTACGCACACGCCGCGCATACGGTCCTATGGATTTCACTTCCCTGTAATCGGTGGGCTGGGGAATAATTCCCTGTTCCTGAAACATGTCCCAGGAAAACGCCTCATATCCCTGATTGTAGGCGGGCTCAATTCCATACATGCCAAATTTTGTCTTGGCATTTCCTTCGGCGTCTCGATTGGCATCTCGAATAGTTTGGGCTAAACGCGCAAGAAACTCTCGCGCAATCCTTTTAGAAAGATTTTCGGGAGTTTCTGTTACTCCCTGTAATCGACGCGCCTGGGCATTGGCTGAAAGATACCCATTGTTTAACCATTCATTGAAATCGGGAAATTCTTCGGGATCGAGAAAAATGTATTCCGGCCGGACGCCGGCAACAACGTCTCTTAAGTGATTTAAATCTTTGTCGAGAAGCGTGCCGTCGTAGGAAAGATCAATACCATTTATGTTTGAAAGAGCGTTGTATTCGAGTGCCCTCTGCCATTTATCTTTGTCGGCTTGCTGCGTTATGCCTAACACGGCACTGGCGGCCGCTACACATGCAGAAGGCGTGGTAGCTGTTTGGCAGTATAAATCTTTGCGATCCCAATTAAGCCAGTTAAAAATTCCCAGATTTACTCCATTGTGAAAAGTACTGTGCTCGGGACCATAAAAGAGCCCCTGCCAATCTTGAGCGGTTCCTAAATCCAGCTTTTCTCTAGCTGTTATCGTAGCCGCGTCCCACCAATGGGCCCCCGCATACGGAACGGTATTGAAACCGAGTTTCTTATACACACTGAAAAAATTGCTTCCCGGAGAAGAATCGCTCTGAAATAAATTCGGCTCGGCCCATGTAATGCCGGTACTCATTCGCGTAGGAAGCCTTATCGGCGGCACCGCTTCGCATTTTATATTCAAGTCTTTCCAATTCGAACCGCGGGGGCGGATGCTCATTCGATAGGAATTGCCAACAACTGTAGGGGAAGAAAATTTAAAGAAAAGAGGCAAAAAATTATTTCCGTAGCTCCAATTTGCAGCAGATCTGGCCAATTCATGGCGATGGAATCCGGATGGTGCTCCCGTCAAACTATTTAGCGAATAAACGCCGCCGTAGGAAAGCACATCAACGCCGTTGGGCAGTTCAATTTCAATAAAGTTCGGATTTATTCCGACAAGAGGAAAGTAAAGGCTACCTCCGTCAATAATCGTTATGTTCTTTTTCCTTACAGGAATTTGAATGTCATTCGGAATTTTTGGAAGATTAAATTCAACCTTAGGAACGCCCGGATCGGGAGCTGGGCCAACACTTACGGGTGTGCCGTTAAATAAATCCACCCTTAAAGCGGTTATGTTGGGAGATCCCCCCGATTCTATTCCGGCTTCAAGAGATTCCTTGCGCCCTCCTGAGCGAAGACCGTTTTGGCCGCCGTAGAATCGAATATATCTCACATCGGGCTTTGGAAGCGAGACGATATATTCCGGTTTGGTTGTTACATTCGTAAAATAATCCCACTTGTTCCTGCCTGCATCCCAATAATAATCAAGCCAGGTGTACTGCTCCGCATCGGCGGCTAGTGTCGGATTTAAAGGCTCGGCAACAAGTAAAGCATCGCCTGAGCCAAGGCCCGTAGTTCTCCCGTTACAGTAAGTGTCCGTTGTACCTTGAAAGCAGGCATGCACATTAAATTGAAGACCTGCGTAGGTATGGTCATAGTGAATTTCCTCAACATTACTTTGAGCAATAGCGGTTCCGCCGTTGGCGAGTTTTTCCGACCAGGCCGTCAATCGTAGGAAAACGGATCCCGTAAGCGGTTCTCCGTCCCTTCCACCCCAAGCATTCAAAAGTGAGTGAATGTGTTCGAGATCATCAAACCAGATGCCTCCCGTGTAATAACCCGATTGATCGACATAAAGTCTATTCCCCGAAAGATCGGCGTATCGGTTTAACTGATACCACTTGGCGTTGTGGACCGGCGAAACATGAAGAACAATATCCTTGCGTTTAAGCGGAGCGCCAGTGGATGTAGTTGGCTCAACGGACACGTTCATGGACGGAAGTACCGAACCCACCGCATCGGAATCGTATTGGTCTCCCGCACCGTATAAGCCGGCGATTTCTTCGGCCGTCAGCGCCCGGTTAAAAATCATAATGTCATCCAACTCGCCTTTAAAATCCCGATAATTGTCGCTTGCCGCACCAAACAAGAGATGCCCCGCACCGGCCTTAATATTTCCGCTTACACAGCTGCGCGAGACTACAATTCTCCCATTAAGAAAATCACTGCAAGTGCCGGTGACGGCGTTATACACCAATACATAATGGTTCCATCTATTTACTGCGTAAGAATGAGGATTGTCAGCCGAAAACTGACCGCTTGAATTCTGAACGGATGATAATACTTTGTCGGGCTCCCACGTTCTTATTGAATAATCACCCCAAACCGTTCCTTTGCTTAATATGGCTTGCGGGTTGGTCGTGAAATTTGTCTTAAACCATACGGATACAGTTAGCGCGCCCATCCCATCTAACGTTACGTTATCAGCAACTTGAACGTAGTCGCCTGTGCCGTCCAAAATAAGTTTTCCGCCTGCAACTTGTGCATTTCCAAACAGTGTTCCGTTTCGGCAATTCAAAGGATCGCTAATACAGGTCGCTTTCTTGTCGTTGGCATTACCTTCAAAATTCCAATACCCTACGATATTCGGATCCGCTTCTGGATTGGGGAAAGACATTGCCGCTGCAGCCCCGCCGGCGGCAGCCCCAGCGCCCGCATCCGCAGACATTGCCATCATGGCCGGCTGTGTTGGAGCAGGGGCTGTCGACTCTACAACTTTGTTTTTAACCCCCGTCGTTACTTCAAATAGTGCAGTATCTGCCTCGTCGATATGGCCGTCGGCATTCAGATCAAAAATAGCTTCGTATCCGGCGGCACCGATATCGATTCCGATCCGGTCAGCCAATAAACCTGCGTCCGTAGTATCGATGGCGGTGTCGGCGTTAAAATCAAAAATCGGGACATAGGTTTCTTTTAAAATCGCCAGGTCTTTTTCATCGATGATTAAATCGCCGTTTAGGTTGAGCGATTCGTTGAATAATGTGTCTTGCACATTCAATTTCCATGCGTCGTTAAAAAGCTGAAGGTCAAGATGATTAACAACTCCGTCGGCATTTACATCCGCCGCCGGAGTTTTAACAACATAGGTAAAAATCATCTCACCGCTTCCCGCCTTTAGTGAAAATTCAGAAACGGGTTTTCCCAGTTTGTCATAAAAGGAACCGGCGTAGCCGAGAGCGCTCAAATTCACCGTCTGACTCAAATCGGTGGGATTCACAAAAACCATGCCGTACTGATAAGGTCTGTACCAAAATAAGGGATTGGCTTCATCCGGAACGGCTACGGCTTCGCCTTGCGCGCGACCGAGATCCAGTTCCAGATCCCGGGCCCACGACGGCGAAGAAAAGGAATCCGCTGAACCAAAATTGATTGAATAAAATGTTAGCGCGGGTTCTTTGATCAAAAGATAGGACGTAAACGTGAAGAGAAAATCTTGATAAACTCGTTCGGCTGTTTCTGACCAGTCGCTGGTTACGGCTGAAACGAATAACTTTTTCTTCTGCTTGAGAACTTCTTTGTAATACGTTAAACGATTCTGCCAGCCGTCCTTCGGCGATCTCTCGAACTGCGCAGTGAGTTTATTTCCAAAAGAAGATTTATCGAGCACGCCGTCGGTTAGATCGAGAAACGAGATCCACTCCGCTTCATGCCCACTTTCTTCAAAAGGAAATTCGGCTTCCAGATAAAGTTTTCTTCCGCGATCACGAATAAATTTTTTGAGCGGCAATAAGAAATTCTTCAGTCCGTCTTGATAAGTCTGCGAATCCTGATAAGCACTGCCCTGCCAATCGGCGCTTGGCCCGAGAACGTTGATCGGACCTAATTCGACCGCATTGTAGGAAAGCTCCCCGGCGCCGATTTGCTGCCTAACCCATTCGCCTGAAAGTTCTGTTCCCGACCATTCACCTATCGTTTTTCTTTCTGTTGGTTCGAGAAGCGTTGATCCGATCGCAAGCATATTGGATCCGTCGGAGGAAACCAGCCGGTTCTCGGGAACGGTGGGAATCAAGGGCAGGTTATTGGGATCCAGAAGCGATGCAAACCAGTCGTCGCCTGACGCAAGCGTTTCCAGGATATTCAAATCCCAAGCGCGCTCTTCCACGCTACGAACCTGAAAAGCGCTGTGACGATAACCAAATGTCGCAAACGGTAAATCATTTTGCGCTACCGCCGAATCGAGCTCGAAAGGAGTCGAAAGCCCGGTGAAATAGTTTCCGTTCCAATGCCATGCGTAATGAAAGATATGCTTTCTTTCCGACTCGCTCGGATTACCATCCGTTCCCTGATTGAGTTCCAGATTCAAAAGTTGATTTCTCAGCACGGGCGCGCGCGATGATGGGGTCACACTGTTATCCGTAAACTGATCGAGCTCGAGCCTGTCGAGCAACATCAAATAATCACTTTCATCAATCATTCCGTCCGGATAGAAATCGATACGAGCATCGTAGTCCGCATCGCCCGCATGAGCACCGACACGCGAAGAAAGAAAATTGGTGTCATCGGAAGTAATCTTGCCGTCATTTTTCACGAGATCAAATTCAAGGTCGGCAATCAAAACGGAAGGACGCATCAGATCGATATCGCCGTAATCAACAACGTCCGATTGATCAAAATCGTAGAAGTTAAGATCTGCCGGCAATGTTGAACCGAAATGCGAGATAAGACTCGATACATCATCGAGCGTTACGGAGCCGCTCGCGTTTAAATCGAATCCGGCCGGTGTAACACTCGGAGAAGTTGGATCGCTGGAAACAACGGTCGGAAAAATGAACTGGGAAGAAAGAAAGGTGGTGAGTATCGCATAAGAAACGAATCGTTTGAAACTCGGCTTTTGGTCTGCTATAGAGTGCGGCATCTTTTTTAACTTTTGATAAATATTTTTCTAATCTTCTTATTTAGTCTAAGTAAATAAAATCTCCTTCACCTTCGCTGCCCCTTTGCAGTTTGAGTTCTCATCTTAAATTATCGCCAAGTTGTTATGGTTAAACGACTTCTACTAGAACTGGCTAAAGTATAACATCTATAAAGCTATATATCTAATAGCCAGACATAAATTTTATTTAAATATAAGGAAGGCGTAAGGCAAGCTGACTAAATGATTTAGGATGCAAAAGACTCGGACTTTAAACGAAAATGAGGTTCGGCGCCCGAGTCCAGAATCCGGCGAGCGAGACCTTCGATCATTTTGATCTCGCGAATTTCGAATTCGCATTTTTTAGCTGTCCGTTTGATCGTCTTTAAGAGAGTACCGAGATGTTTCCTTTTTGTGCTGTTTGTATATCCGAGCTTCGTCAACGCAGGCAAGACCAGCCGGCACATTTCGTCCAAATCTGACTCCTTGGCAAGATAGGTCTCTTTTTCTTTTCGAATCACAGGAAATCTTTTCGCGTCTGAATTTCTAAATAATTCATACGTCAAAAGCAGAACGGCATGGCTGAGATTTAGTGAGGGTTGGTCCGGGCTTGTTGTAATAGAGAGATTTAAATGGCAATCGGAAAGTTCCTGCTCGGAAAGCCCCACCCGTTCGTTGCCAAAGAGAATAGAAACTTGTCCTTGTGCGGCCTTTTTTAAAATTCGCTTGATCACGGATGTCGTCAATTCTGCGGGCGATCTAGCCTCCCCGCCCCGGCGAGTCGTGCCGACGACAAATACTGAGCCGCTAACCGCTTCGGAAATATTTGAGAACGTCCGGGCGCGCTTCAGAAGATCTGTGGAATTGGCGGCCATGATCCTGGCCCCTTCGAACCATCCCTTCGGAGGCAAGACGAGCACCAAATGTTTCAACCCCATATTTTTCATACCGCGAGCGGAGGAACCGATATTGCCCGCGTGCTGGGGTTCTACGAGAACGATCTGGATATTATCTAGAATGTTTAAGAACAATCGAGTGTAGGGGCGCGGTTTACCGCGCCCATTGTGATTTGGCGGGCGTCATAAATGACGCCCCTACGTTTGAGGGCCTTATTCGTACGCTTCTTTGATCCATACATCTAAAATGAGATTTGGATTCCGTACGACTTCTACCGGAAGGATGAATTTATCCTGCTTTTTTCTCTGCTGAATAAGCCCTAAGCCGTAAACATAATTAGAAAGTAGTTTATCTAAAAATTCACCTACCGACAGATCTTCCTCGACAACGCGCCTGAAAATTTCCTCGCGTGCGCCTTCGTTAAACCCGATCGCGATTTTATTTTTAGCGTAGAAATCCCGCTCGAAGGTGTTAATTTCTTCGCTGATCTCCTTATGCCTTCGCTCAAGATCTTTCTTAAGAAGCGTTTTCAAGCCTTCCTTCGGGTCTTCGACCATTTCGGAAGTGAGCGTAAAACTGGTAAGAATGCTCGACGGAAGTTCGTAACGCAAATCGCGAAGCGTTTTTTCCAAAGCGGTGACAAGCCCCCGGGCGCCGGTCTTTTCTTTTTGAGCTTGTTTGGCAATTTGCCACAGCGCCTTTTCTTCAAACTTCATTTCAATGCCGTAGGCGGCAAAGGCGGTCATAAATTGCTTTAAAACCGAACCTTCGGAGGTCGTTAGAATAAGATAGAGATCTTCGGCAGAAAGTGGATCACAAACAGCCCGAACCGGAAGCCGGCCAACAAATTCAGGCTCAAAACCGTATTCAATAAAATCTTCGGTTTCAACTTCGCGAACCACTTCTGTAGTTGATTTTGGAATGTGTGCGTGAGTAGGTTGAAATCCTATTTGCGCGGTTCTAAGGCGCCGCTGAACAATGGAGTCCAGGCCGGTAAAAGCGCCGCTCACGATAAAAAGAATATGCCGAGTATTAACTACCGGGCGATTGAATTTACCTTTTTGCTGATATTCCATCATAGCTTCTACTTGGGATTGAACGTCCTGCGGATTTCTCAGGAGCACTTCCGTCTCTTCCATAAGCTTTAGCAGTCCTTGTTGAACTCCCGCTCCGCTTACGTCACGACCCAGCATATTGGATGCGCGGGCAATTTTATCGACTTCGTCCAGGTAAACGATGCCGTATTCTGCAAGTTCAATATCGCCTTCGGCGCGGTGAACCAGATCGCGCACTAAATCATCCACATCGCGTCCGACGTAACCGGTTTCGCTAAATTTTGTAGCATCGGATTTTACAAAAGGAACGCCGATCAATTCGGCAAGGCTGCGAATAAGATAGGTTTTTCCGACTCCGGTTGGGCCCAGAAGAAGTACGTTCTGCTTCGTGTAATCTTTACACTTCTCGCCTTTTCCGCAAAGACGGACATGATTGTAATGATCGCAAACCGTGGTGGCTAAAACACGCTTAGCTTCTTCCTGTTTAATCACAAAACGATCAAGATGCTTCTTTACTTCTTTAGGTTTTAATTGGAAGCGAAAAGCCTTATCGCGTTGCTTACGCCGTTTTTCTTCCGTCTCTTCGCGCAGCTTTTCCGTATCCGGCGCTTGATTCATCCGCGAATCGGAAATCATTTTTTGAAGCGCTTCCACGAAATCTTTTTGTGCTTTTTCAAAATCAGATTTATCTGCCATGTTGTTTCTCCTGTAAACCTTTGTAGCCGGGGCGTCCCGCCCCGCCTACGCGGTGAGGAAATGTCTCGCAATGACGACGACAAAAACCCTGCGTAATACAGTAGGTGCATATTCTATCACCGTCGGGAAGGAAATCCAGGGCCGCGATCCGCTGGAGCATCGAATCAGCTTTTGCCTGAATATCGTTTAAGCATTCGTTATCCACCGAAATGGAAAATGTTTCCGCAAATCGCACACTCATAAAAAATAACTTCGCTTCGCGGGGTATTTTTCGCATTAACGATTTCACCGCCAAAGCATAGATGAGAATCTGCGTCTGGTATACCTCTGCTTCCTTTAAAATCGCGTCCATCAAGATATCGCTTGTTTTGTAATCTGCGACGACGATATCGCCTTGACTTGTTTCGTAAATCAGATCAATGTTACCCCTTACTGTGCCGTGTTTTAGCCGTAAGCTAAATGGAAATTCTTTAATTACGCGACGAGCGGAAGATAATTCCAAAAATAAGGGTGATTGATGAAATGTTTTTAGAATTGTCGAAGCGGTTTCAAGCAAACCCGGATCGGCTTTTGCGTTTAAATTATTCAAACGAAGCTTAAGATTATCTTCAAACCGGCGATCAAACGGAATATGTTCGAGCAACTGATGAACCAGAGTACCAATGTCTTTCGGTGCAATTTGATTGAGATCCTTCACTTCGCTCAGGATGACATCCGCTTTGTCATTCTGAGACCCGAAGGGCCGAAGAATCTCGGGCAACTTTAGAACATGTCTGTAATAAAAAAGGCGGGGGCACATTTCGTAGGTAAGAAGCGAAGTTACGTTAAGATCCGCCGTTTCAAAAAATGGCCTCTCATTCAACTCAGTCTGCTTGATCACACGTTCGGCTTGTTCGGAAATCGAATGAATTTCGTTTGTATCGAGCCGCGTGAAAATACTTCCAAGGTCAAAAAGTTTACCTGCGGCCAGACGGTCCCGTAACGGTTTTACATTTCCCAGCGAGGTACTCCTCGAGACCGCGGGCTTCACATAATCATTCGAACAGATAAGCCGAATCGCATGATTTTTAAATAAGAACGTTTGATTCCCTTCAGTATTAATGCTTTCGTTAAAGCCGAATGCTTTTCGGAGCCGGTCCATCCACCGGGAATAATCTTGATAGGATTTCTCCTCGTCGAGGGGTTTATTTTTCGTTACTCCGGAAAAAATGATCCGTTCGCGGGCGCGCGTTACCGCCACATAAAATAATCTCTCCAACTCTTCTTTTTCGCGCACTTGACGCTCGGTCGATATTTCTTCAAACGAAATCGGTTTCTCGAGCTCGCCCGAAACGGGATTGTATATTTTTGCTGAGACCCTACCGCCCCTTCCGACAGTTACAAATGAATTTTCTCCGCGCAAATGTTGAGATCCCAGATCAGCCAATGCGACAACGGAAAATTCAAGCCCTTTGGCCTTGTGAATCGTAATAAGCTTGATGACATTATCCGATTCGGAGTCGACTTGCGCTTCTTCCTCTTCCACCTCACGTACTTCTAAATCGCGCAAATAGCGAATAAAGTCGGTAAGCGAATGCGCTTCGCGGGATTCGTATTTCCAAGCGATATCTATTAATTTCATGACATTGGCGAGCTTTCGCCTGCCACTTCTTTCACCAAGCATTTTAGATTCGAAACCGCTTTCCCGAATCATCGCTTGAATAAGATCGGCCATGCTTAAATGATCTTTTGCCATGCGAAGCTTATCGTAGAACCTTCTAAAATAGGCGACTTTGTTTTTTTCAATTTCACTTAATGTATCAATCTGATCGTAAGACCCGACCGCCGAGAAAAGCGGGCGGTCTTTGTTCTCGTATTTTTTAACGTAACGGCCGAGCCAAAGAAGCGTCTCGTCGGCACACCCAACAAAAGGTGAACGCAAAACGGCCGCAAGCGGAATATCGAATGTCGGATTTTCTAAAATACTGAGGAAGCTAAGAACGTCTCGAATCTCCGGCTGGCGATAAAAGCTGTCGCCCCCTATTACAAAATAAGGAAGATCTTCTTCGCGCATGGCCCGTTCAAAGATAGGAAGCGCCGTCCGCGCACGAAAAAGCACGGCGATATCGCCGTATTTAATAGGCCGCATCGCGCCAAGCAATTTGTCATAAACTAAAACACAATCGGTTCCGACCATTTCTTTTAAGCGAAAGGCCAACAGCTTAGCTTCCTTTAAGCGGCCGGAGGCCAGACTTAATTCTTCATCGTCGGCTTCTTCTTCACCGTTTTCGTTCGAAACATTTCCGGAAACTATCCATTCCACCACCGGCTGAATATTTTCCGGAAACACATCTTGCAAATTCGTATCCGGAAAAAGCCGGGTAGCATTCGCTCCCTCTTCTTCCGTCCACCACTCAGCACAGAGATCGTGTACGAATGAAATAATTTCCCGGCTTGACCGGTAGTTCGTCTCCAAACGCAAATGCCCTTGCTTGGAATCTATGCCCGAGAATTCGGATTTCCTTTTTCGAAAAAGCTCCACATCCGCGTGGCGAAAGCCGTAAATAGCCTGCTTCTCATCGCCCACGAGAAATACGGAATTATTACCCATGAGGCACTCGAGCACTTGATCCTGAAGAGGGCTTGTATCTTGGAATTCATCTAGGAGAATCAGTTTAAATTTGTCTCGATAATATGAACCGACGCTGTATTTCTCGCTTGAAAGAAGTTGATAAGCTTTGATAAGTAGATCTGAGAAATCAAGAACGCAGCGTTCCCGCTTCCAGGATTCATAGCTCTCGGCAAAATCGGTTGTGATTTTATTTAATTGCAAGAGCGCGGGTTTGCCCTTTTCTTCGATAAGAATAGAAAGAAAACGGTCGCGCTCTTCTTGGTATCGCGCTACCGCATCGCGAAGATGCTCTTCCCCGCCGGCTCGAGGTTTCTTTATTCGCGCATCCCCGAGAAGCACTCGAATACCCTCGATATTTTCCCAAGATAATTCTAATTTCTCGCCTATTTCCCGTACGCTGGTTTGAATTTCCCGTACCGCATTAAATAAATCTTCTCTCTTTTTCTTTAATACTCCCGATTCGCAATCCAGTATTTGCTGTAACATTTTATTTAAATCCCGCAGCGCAGATTTTCTGTCACAGGAATGGGGCTGGAATGCTTCTTCCAAGGTTTTGCCTTGCGAGCGAACTTTCCGGTAAATCTCCCTAACCATTTTCTCTACCCTGTCGGACTGATAACGCAGAAGAAATTCCCGGAAATCAGGATCCTCTGAATAACGGGCTTGCACCGCATCCTTCAGCATTTGATCGATCGTAATTTCGATATCGTTTTCCTCAATTACGGAAAATTTGGGATCCACGCCCGCCTCCACCGGATTTTCCTTAAGCACGCGTGCGCAAAAACTGTCAATCGTGGATATGTAAGCGTTTTCCAATTCGCGAAGCGCTTGAAATAAACCTTTTTCCCTAAGCGCGTCCGCGACGCGACGCTTCATTTCATCGGCAGCTTTATTGGTGAACGTTATGGCAAGGATCTCATGAACACCCGCGCTGCGACCAGCAATTTCATCGACTAGCCGGGCTACAAGCACCGAAGTCTTGCCCGATCCGGCACCGGCGGAAACGCAGACGCGGCCGGCTTTAGAGTAAACGGCCTGCTTTTGTTCCTCAGAAAAGTTCATCATATATCCGGACTTTCCGACAATTCGTATTGAATCTGGGTAATCATCCATTTCTCAATCCGGCATACCGATTTGAATTTGCAGTAAGAAAGGCAATCTTTGGGATAGACCGGAAACTTTCCTTTCCTGATTTCCTTCGCATATTGCTTGGCCCATTCGGCGCTTTGATCGACGAGCTCCCTGAATCGGGCTTCCGGATAGGTATTTCGCGAAGAAGCCCCTAGCATTTTTCTGTCAGGAGACTTGGCCTCGCCAAAACCTGCCGCCCTAAGTCCCTCTTCAGAGAAAACTCCCCACTTAACCGATTTTCCCTTTTTAAGGTTACCTAATCTGAAAAAATACGTGCCGATCACTTTTACATTCATATTTTTTTCAACGGCTAGCACGTAGAGGGGAAGTTGGAGCATGAGACCATAATCGGTGTCGTTTTTCTTTACCTTTTTTGAGAGTTTGTAATCTACAATAATCGCAAAACGTTTTTCTGGATCGACATCAATCCTGTCTACGTAACCGGTAACCAAAATGTGCTCGTCCTTGTTGTCCGATCCCGTTAATTCAAAAGGTGATTTTTCATCTCCAATTTTATATTCGTAAAGATAAGGTTTAAGTATCGCGTGCTTTAATTCATCAAACAAAAAAACTAGAAATTGATCGAGTAATTCCTCCATCTCAATTTTCTTTAACTCGAGCCGGTAAGGCCGATCGCTCAAAAGAGGGTTTTCTTTAAATATCTTTCCAAACGATTCTTGCATGACCTGCCTGGCATTGCTCAGATCCTGCTCATGCCCTTTGTTCTTAAAAAAGCCTTCGAGCGTCCTATGGTATATGGTGCCGATTGTTCGCGGACTCAATTCCTCATCGGGCTCTTCCAAATAGACCTCATGCGCCAGAAGATATCTAAAAGGACAAGCGCCGTATGTTTCGAGCCTTGTTGGCGCGAAGGGACGCTTGCGACCCGTTAACAACTTCACAGCAGAGGCATCCGTAAAGCAATCTTCTTTCCTGGTTTTCCAGTCAAACCTAAGTTCGTTTTCATAAATCGCCTGAATGGTTTCTAAAAATTCCTTCCGCTGTGTTAATTTCGAAATAAGTCCAAAGAGCGGCAAGACTTTAGAATCTTCTTCCCAACCGCCGACATGCCTGGGCTCAAATAAATGTAAAATCACCGATCGCTCAAGCTCCCCCGGTGTGCGGGCATCCGCCGGCGCCGGCAAAATATCCGATGCGCTTTGCCTATAAATCGGGACTTTTCGGGCAAATGCCCTTTGGACATCTTCCAAATAATACGAAGGAACGTTTTCATTGCCTTCAAAACCAAACCGCGGATACGATAAATAAAGCTTTTCCTTGGCGCGTGTGATCCCCAAATAAAATAAATAGCGTTCGATGGCTTGCCGGGGCAGTTGCTCAGCCAAAATTTCCCTGCCATTACCATTGATTACGCGCCGCTCCGAATCTTTCAAGAGCGCATTCTCATCGATCCGCCGTGGAAAAATTTTTTCGATAAGGCCACACATGAATACGACTTTGTATTCTTTCTGGCGTGCAATGGAAATATCGTAAATCTGCACGCGATTTTTCCCCCAAACGGAATCCGAATAAAGGCTCACATCCACGGTTTCTTTGAGCAGACGATAAAATTCCTCAAAGAGAACTTCCCCGCCGCCGCGGTATTTAAAGCTATACGTGAGCTCGTCCAACACTTCGAAAAACCGGCGGAGCGCGTGTGCCTGGGAAGGATACGCAACACCCCATTCGGCCCAATTTCCGGAAGGGCCCATTATAAAATCGTTGATGAGCTTCTTTACTATTTCAATATGATTTTTCGCCGTTGTATTCTTACGGAACGAATCTTCTAAATCGGCCCACTGCTTAAGCCAAGCACGACGGCCCGCTTCCTTTTCGTTCGGAAAATGCTCCCACACATGGGTCCAAGCTTCACGCCCATTGCCCACATTATGGCTGTACGCATACCGCTCCATGAGAACGCAGAGCGCTTCGGCGTTCGACGGTATAGATGAATGGAGGAAACGAAGAACGGCTTCTTTTTTCCATCCGCCATAAAAAATATCCAGGAGATTTAAGACCGATGAAGCGAGCGGGTCGAGGCGGAGCATTTTCCGTTCGTGAATTTCTACGGGCAAACTGAACTCGTTAAAAACCGTCTCGATCAAAGCGGCGTACGAACCGATACGACGGAAGATAAGGCAGAAATCGCTGAAATGGTATTTTCTCTCTGCGTAAAGTTTTCGTATTTCCCTTGCAACAGCTTCGATCTCTCCCCGCTCATTACGAGCTTCGATCATTTCAATATTTTCTACGTTACCCGCAAAAGGAGTGGCCGACGGCGCGAAAATATGGTCGGACAAAAATTGCATTTCTGGGTTTTCACTCCGGCGATGCGTAAACACGGTATCTCTTTGCTCTTTGAAACCCAAGTGCTCCAGCTCGGAAAGAAAGCGCTGGGTAACGGTGAACCGATTTTCTTTTTTTCCTTCGTCCGCCGTCACGGTTGCGGTAGTCGACTTGGCGTATTGACTTACGGTTTTCAACATATCGAATTGAAGAGGAGTTAATTCAAAAAAGCCGTCTAAGTACACATTTTCCAACGGTACGGCCATCTCGTTTGATTCCATATATTCTTTGAATAAACGAGCTCTGTCCTCTACATCCTGAAAGCCTTCAGAACGAAGTCTCTTTTCATACAATGTGAGAATACGCTCAAGCTCCTGATATTTTTTTGAAGCGCTCACGCTCTTCAAACGCCGGCAGAAATCTTCGGCGGCAAGACCGGATTGTTTTTCTTCTGCTATAAAATCAGACAGAAGCTCGACAAAACCGGATTGATTTTTAGCCGGCAGAAAATAATCCAAGCGAAGCGTATCGAGGATTTCACGGAGAAAAATGTCTTTTAAAACATCGCTCGCAAACATACGGTCGCCCTCGGGCATGAAGCGATCCACAAAGCCGTCAAACGTGGTAACGTAATCGCGGCCGAGCGCAGCAATGGATTTATCCCGGAAGATGAGGTCCAGGATTCTTTCGGCGTGTTCTTTCGTAGGAACAATATAGAAACTATTGAAAGCGGTGAGGTCTGGTGCGGATAAAATATTTTTCTTAAACTGCTCCAAACAGTAATACGTTTTTCCGTAGCCTGCGGGAGCGGTTAGAAGAGTGAGTTTGGCTTGATGTTGAGGCATGTGTTTATTTCTGCGAGGCGGGAGGCCCCGCTTACTACATTGTCGGACTTATGTTTTCCAGATAGGAAGCGGCTTCTTTTAGCTGGGCTTCTTCGTCTTCGATAAGAAAATCGGGCTTGAGCCCGACTCGGTTAATCGCATTTTTATTCGGCGTGAAATATTCTGCCGTAGTAATACGAATGGCCGAGCCGTCCCGAAGGGTTAGAAGTGCCTGCACCGAGGCTTTTCCAAACGAAGCGGTCCCAAAAAGCTTGGCCCTGTTGTGGTCCTTGAGCGCTGCAGCCAGGACTTCGGAAGCGCTTGCGCTTCCTTTATTGATAAGAACGGCGAGAGGAGCGGCTGAATACGCGCCTGTCTCTTTCGCTGAAATTTCAAACGATTCCGTCGATCTTCGTCCGACCGTTGAAACGATTAAATCACCCCGGGAAAGAAAAAGTTCGGCTACGGCGGCAGCGGCTTCGAGCGTTCCGCCCGGATTATCACGGACGTCCAGAATAAACCGGTTGGCGCCTCCCCGGCGAAGCTTAGCCAAGGCCTTGATCAATTCGATATTCGTTTTTTCTCCGAATTCGACGATGCGCACATAACCAACTTTTGGCGCCACGATCCGCGCATCTTTCACATGCGGAATATCTACCTTGGCTCGGCTGATTTTCCGAACGGTAATAGTATCTTCATCCTTGAGCTTCAAACCTACGACAATGGAAGATCCCGATTTCCCTTCCAAAAGTTTCAGCGCATCGTTACGCGGTATATGCTGAAGCGGTTTTCCGTCAACGCTAACGATAAGGTCGCCTGTTTTTAAACCGGCATCGGAAGCGGGAGTATTTTCAAGAACGTAATCGATCAAAAGGCCGTCTTCCTTTACGTTTACTTTTGCGCCGATTCCCACAAACTCACCTTCGGTTTCCATGCGAAGCCGTCTTAATTCTTCCGGCGTTAAGAACTGGCTGTCGGGATCCAAGATTTGAAGCATTCCTTGAATCGCACCGTACAGTAAATCTTTGGGATTAACCTCGCGAAGATAGCGTTCGCTTACCAGCTGCATCGCGTCGGTAAAAACATACACAAGTTGAGGAAGCGCCGAGGGTATCTCTCGTTCGGCGCGAACCGAAACGGCCGCCGCTCCGAACAAAACAAATAAAAACAGAATTTTTTGCCACTGTTTTTTCATACGGCCTGCTCGAGTTTTTCTTTTAGAATTTTATTCACGAGCTGAGGATTCGCACGCCCCTGGGTTTCTTTCATTACCCGGCCAACAAGAAAGCTGAGCGCGTTTGTTTTTCCTGATTTAAACGCCTCGACGGATTTCGGATTGGACTGAATAGCCCGCGCCGCAGCTTCGGCAATCAGTTTTTCATCAGAAATTTGTGTCATTCCGGAAGTTTCAATAATTTGGCGGGCGGTTTTTTTCTCATCCACCATGCGCGGAAGGATTTCTTTTCCGATTTTTCCGCTGATGGTGGCGTTTTCAATAAGCTTAACCAGCTCGGCTAAATCTTTCGGAGAAACGGGGCTGGTTTCGATATTTAATTTTCGCTCATTCAGAATACCGAGAAGTTCACTCTGAATCCAATTGCTGGCCAATTTTGCCTGTGCACCGCTACGAACCGCTTCCTCAAAATATTGCGCAAGCCGCTGATCTTGCACCAAGACCTCGGCGTCGTAGGGGCTTAAGCCGAATTCTTTTTGAAACCGCGCTGAAATCTGCTGAGGAAGTTCAGGAAGGCTTTTACGAATCTTCTCTACTTCGGCGCGGCTGACCGTGAACGGGACTAAATCCGGCTCGGGGAAATAGCGGTAATCATGAGCTTCCTCTTTGCTCCGCATCGTAATGGTAACTTGGCGTTCTTCGTTCCAAAGCCTTGTCTCCTGCGCAACCGGTTTCCCTGAGTCTAAAAGCTCGGACTGTCTTTTAATTTCATATTCGATTGCCTTTTGCACCGCTTTAAATGAGTTTAAATTTTTAATTTCCGAACGCGTGCCGAATTTCTCCGTACCCACCGGCCGAACGGACACATTCGCATCGCAACGCAGCGATCCTTCTTCCATATTGCAATTGCTGACGCCGGCGTAACGCATAATGGCTTTAAGCATGATTAAATATTGATACGCTTCATCCGACGAACGAAGATCGGGTTCGGTTACTACCTCAAGCAAAGGCACGCCGGCTCGATTAAAATCGACGTAGCTGCCGTCATGAATGCCTTCGTGAAGAAGTTTTCCAGCATCTTCTTCCAAGTGTGCGCGCGTAATCTGAATTCGTTTCGTACCGGACGGTAAAGCGATATCAATAAATCCTTTTGCACAAATCGGATGATTAAATTGTGAAATTTGATAGCCCTTCGGCAAATCAGGATAAAAATAATTTTTACGATTAAAATGCAGGCGTTCTGCGATATGGCAATTAATCGCAAGACCTGCCGTAATGGCCAATTCCAAAACTTTTTTATTTAAAACCGGAAGCGAACCGGGAAGGCCGAGGCAAACCGGGCATGTATTTTTATTGGGCTGTTCGCCAAAAGAAGTCGGGCAGGCGCAGAAGATTTTACAATCTGTCTTAAGCTGCACATGCGTTTCTAATCCAATCACCGGTTCGTATTTCATATCTTGGGCTTCATGGTGTGAAAAGGCGACGCCTTTTCAAATTGATGACCGGCACGGAATATTTTTGATTCGTTGAAAAAATTACCGACAAGCTGAAAACCGATCGGAAGGCCTTTGTTGTCAAATCCGCCCGGAAGCGACATACAGGGCACGCCGGATAAATTCATGGAAATCGTGAAAATATCCGACAAATACATCTGAATCGGATCGTCCATTTTCTCGCCTATTTTAAACGCCGGAGTCGGCGCAGTCGGTGTCATGATCAGATCTACTTCTTTGAATGCGCGGACAAAATCTTCTTTAATGAGCGTGCGTACTTTTTGAGCTCTCCGGTAATAGGCATCGTAATAACCGGAAGAAAGCACGAACGTACCCATGAGAATTCTGCGCTTAGCTTCCCTGCCAAAGCCGAGATCCCGCGTTTCGAAATACAGATCTCGAAGCGTGTCTGCTTTTGCGCGGAGCCCAAACCGCACTCCGTCAAATCGTGCAAGATTCGAGCTGGCTTCTGCGGTAGCCACAACGTAATAAACAGCTACAGCATAGGGCGTGTGCGGTAAACTGATTTCTTTAATCGTAGCGCCAAGCGACTTGAACGTGTCGGCTGCGTTTTCAAGGGCCTTTCGAACCTCGGGATCGATACCTTCGATAAAATATTCTTTGGGCCAGCCAATTTTCATTCCTTTGATCGATTTCTCGAGATCGGCTGTGTAATCAGGAACAGGCTCAGGAGCAGAGGTTGAATCAAGCGGATCATGTCCTGCGATGACATTCATAAGCAGCGCGGAGTCTTTTACTGTTTTCGTGAGGGGTCCGATTTGATCTAAACTGGAGCCGAACGCAACCAAGCCATAACGTGACACGCGACCGTACGTCGGCTTCAAACCCACTATTCCGCAAAGCGCCGCGGGTTGGCGTATCGATCCACCTGTATCGGAACCAAGAGCGCAAATAGCTTCGTTCGCAGCCACAGATGCAGCCGAGCCTCCGCTCGAACCGCCCGGCACATACTCCGGATTCCAAGGATTAAGCGTCGGACCGTAAGCAGATGTTTCCGTCGAAGAGCCGAACGCAAACTCATCCATATTGCATTTGGCAAAAATATACGCTCCGGCTTCTTTTAATTTTCGCACGACCGTTGCATCGTAGGGCGGAATATAACCCTTTAAAATTTTTGAAGCGCAAGTCGTCTCCCAACCTTGCGTGGAAATATTATCTTTTAAAGAAATAGGAACCCCAGAAAATACTCCGCCGTTTGCAGAAGGAACGGAAGACGGCTCCGCGTAATTTATATAAGCGTGAATTTTAGGATCTACCGACTCGGCTCTTTTTCGGAGAGCCTGATAAAAGTCAGAAGGTTCGCACTGCCCCGACTTAAGCGCCTTGGCTGATTCTTCCAATGTGAAATTATGAATCTGATTATTTTTTTCCATACGAAAATTTAATTATCTACCACCTTGGGAACTTTGAAGTAGGTCTTTTCTTTGGCGGGTGCGTGCTTAAGCACATGCTCGGATACTTTGGCATCGCGGGGTTTGTACTCTTTGGTCACGTTTTCTAAATTTAAAACATGGCTGGTCGGTTCGACATTATCCGTAGGAAGCTCGGCGAGCTTTTCGACGTAGCGAATGATGCTTTCCAAATCTTTGCTAAGCTTTGCCCGCTCTTCGGCTTTTAAACGGATACGCGCCAGTTCGGCAATCTTATCGATATCAAATGTCGACATATCCTAACTCCTTGTAGAATAAAGGGATAGTAACATAACCTATTTTAAATGTCAAAGTCCAATTCGGCGCACGTGCGCCGAATTGGACAAAGTCTCATCTGCTATAAGAGCTCTAAAGACTTAGCTTGGAGATTTCGAGGCAGAGGCGGATGAATTCGTCCTTCGTGAGATCTTCTGCGCGGGTTTGGGGGTTAAGCTTTGCATTGACCAGCGCTTCTTGAATCTGTTCTCGCGACCAATCCCCTCGTGAAAGCGCATTGGCTATCTGCTTTCTTCGCGTTCCAAAAGCGAGCTTAATGACTTTCGAATATAATTCTTCGCTTACTCCGCTCGGCAACCCCGTTTTTTCTTTAAACTGAATACGTATCGTTGCAGAGATTACGGCCGGCTGAGGATAAAATTCGTTCCGCCGGATATCAAACAAACGCTTAACATCGGCAAAGAGACCGAACGAAAGCGTGAGCCTGCCATAATCTTTTGAATCCGGCTTCGCCACCAAACGCTCGACAACTTCGCGTTGAAGCGTTAAAACCGCGTGCGTAATTTTTCTACGATGGTCTACGAGATGAAAAAGCATGGGAGAAGAAACATAGTACGGCAGATTGCCAAGAATAGCGCAGGGGTCTTTTTCTTTTATGTCTTCGAAGCCGTATTCAAGAAAATCGCCCCGCCGTATTTCGAGATTGGGATACTCCGCGTAGCGTTCTTTTAAGAATTGAACAAGCTTGGGATCTTTTTCGATGGCAATAATATTAACAGGCAGCTTTACGAGCTCATGGGTCAAAGCACCGAGCCCGGGACCTACTTCGATAACTGTTTGTCCTTCGCGAAGCGCTGCCGCTTCAACCATGGCTTTTATTTTAAAATCACTTGAAAGAAAATGCTGTCCAAGTGATTTGATGGGGCGAAGGTTAAATTCATTTAATAAAGATTTTGGATTCATCGCAATGAGGCAAAACGTATCGCCGCCAGAAGGGCTTCACGCATGGCATTGGCATTGGCTTTCCCCCGGTAGGCCAGATCAAACGCCGTTCCGTGATCGGGTGAAGTACGTATGAATGGAAGGCCTAATGTAATATGCACGCCATCATGAAAATAGAGCATTTTAAATGGCGCGAGACCCTGGTCATGATACATGGCGATAGCGGCGTCGAATTGCCCGTCCTTCCATAAATAAAAGGCCGAATCGGCGGGAAGCGGGCCGACAGCCCGAATACCGCGTTTCCGTAAATCTCGAATGGCGGGCCCAATTATATATTCTTCTTCTCTTCCCAAAAATCCACCCTCACCCGCATGAGGATTTAAACCCAGCACCGCCAATCTTGGATGTCGAATATTCCGCGTTCTTGTTAAAAATTCGGCTGTTAAAATCGCTTTCTCAACGATATCTTTACGTTTTAAACGAGCGCTGATATTTTTAATGGGAACATGCGTCGTAACTAACGTCACGCAAGACCGGCCCTTGATAAAACTCATGGCGTAGCGCTTGGCGCCGGTAAATGACCGAAGGAATTCCGTTTGGTCTTCGAATCTTTTATGGGAGAGCCGTACCGCCGCTTTACTAAGCGGTGCCGTAACAAGCGCAGAAACAACTCCCTTTAAAGCCAACTCTGCGCCTTTCCGAAGCGACAGATAAGCCAGCTGCCCATTTATCTTACTCAATTTTCCGGGATGAAACCGGCCTGAACTATTCGGCAAATCAAGAAGCGTAAGATTGTTTCGTTTATTTAGTTCAGAAATGTTCTGAATAACCGGAAACGGAATATGCTTTCCAATCGCGCGGCTTGCCCTGCTAAAAATTTCCGGCTTGCCAACTAATAGAAAGCGAGCACGGCCTCTCAAGGTCCGAACGGCCTCGAGCGTAATCTCCGGGCCAATACCGCCCGGGTCACCCATGGTTACAGCAATTAAAGGTTTTTTCATCTTAATAAAGGTTAGGAAAGGAAATTGACAAGTGAGATTACTTGATAGAAATGTACGCCTTCTGCTTCAACTGCTCAACCCAGGATTTGTATTTCTCTTCGGCTTCCTTGCGATAGAGCATGTTTAAAATGTCATCGCGGACATCGTTCAATTCCTTATTTTTAGAAGGCACTTTGCCGTCCAATCGAAAAATATGGAAACCCCTATCCGTTTCTACAATCCCGGTGGTTTGACCGGTTTCCAATGTGGAAATGGCCTTTTCTACGGCTTCGGAAAATTCAGACATCTTTACGGCGCCCATCTCTCCACCTTCCTTGGCGTGAACATCTTCAGAATATTTTTGGGCAAGCTCCTTGAAATCCTTACCTGCACTCAGCTCTTTTAACACGGACTCTATTTTTGCACGTTCCGCCTCACTTTTGGTTCCCTTTTCAATATCCTCGGGCCGCTTGCGAACGGTGATAACGCTGAGGAGCCAATGCCCTTTTTCCGCGAAATCTTCTTTATGGGCTTCGTAATAGGCTTGAACTTGTTGGGGCGAGACCATAACTTTTGAACGCACTTCGTAGGCGTGCATTTTCCGGATGGCAATCTGCTTAGAATAACTTTTCCGCAAACTCTCTAATGTAAGACCGCGGTACGTCAGCGCTTCGTTCATTTCCTCTTCGCTCTTAAATTGAGCTTTAAAATCGACCATCATATCATCGATTTCCTGCTCCTCAACTTTTACGCTGCGCTTTTGCGCTTCCTGAAAAATGAGCTGGTCTTCGATAAGTTGATTTAAAATTTTGATGCGGACTTTTTCAATCTCTGCCATGAGGGCCTGGCCGCTGTATTCCTGCTTAAGGTTCATATAGACAGGAGCAAGTATATCTTCCATATCGCTCTGCATAATCGGCTCGTTATTTACTACGGCAGCAATGCGATCGGCGGTCGCGGCATGGGCGACGGATGAAAAACAAAGGCATAAAAATAGAATAACTGCGGTTTTGTATGACATATTTATCCTTATTATTCCTTTCGGCCTTTAGTATTGACTGATTTTGATAGTTCGTCAACCGCTTCTCTAAGCAAACGGCAATACAGGTCGAACCCGACTTGATAAATAAATCCGGACTGCTCGGTCCCGAGAAGATTGCCTGCGCCGCGAATTTCCAAATCTTCCATCGCTACTTGAAATCCGGCGCCGAGCTCCGTAAAACGCTGAATGGCCGCAAGCCGCTTATCCGCATCCTCGCTAAGCGTCTTGTGCTTAGGGATAATGAAGTAAGCATACGCCCGGCGGTCGAAGCGGCCGACTCTTCCCCGCAATTGATAAAGATCCGCCAGACCAAAATTATCCGCCCGGTTAACGATGAGCGTATTCACGTTTGGAATATCCAGGCCGGATTCGATAATGCTGGTTGAAATAAGGCAATCGATTTCTCGCTGAATAAATTGAAACATAGTTGACTCAAGCGCACGCGGCGGCATTTGACCGTGCGCCACGCCAAAGCGGATTTCCGGCATGATCTTTTTTAAATTGGCCGCTATCCGATCGATGGATTGAACGCGGTTATGAACAAAGTACACCTGCCCCTCCCGCTTGACTTCGCGGCGAATGATTTCGGCGATCTTTGTATCTTCATAATCAATGACTTCGGTTTCAACCGGCATTCTATTTCTCGGAGGCGTGCTGATCACCGACATATTGCGGGCCCCCACGAGCGCCATATAAAGCGTCCGCGGAATGGGGGTTGCTGTAAGCGTCAGGACATCCACCATTTCCCGCATCCTTTTTAACTTTTCCTTGTGCTTTACGCCAAAACGCTGCTCTTCATCAATAATAACCAGGCCCAAATCTTTAAAATGAACATCGCGCGAAAGAAGCCTATGCGTTCCGATCACAACATCACAAGATCCGTCTTTGAGCTGCGCCACGATTTCCGACTGTTCCCGTTTGGTTTTAAAACGCGAAAGACATTCAACCCGTACGGGAAAATTTTTTACGCGTTGTCTTAAGGTTAAATAATGTTGTTCCGCCAAAATCGTCGTGGGCACTAAAAACGCTACTTGTTTTCCGCCCATCACAGCCTTAAAAGCTCCACGGAACGCAACTTCTGTTTTTCCATAGCCCACATCCCCGCAAAGCAGCCGATCCATCGGCTCCGTTCCCTCCATATCGCTTTTTACATCCTGCGTACTTTGTAACTGATCGGGCGTTTCTTCGTAGGGAAATTCTTTCTCAAACTGAATTTGCCATTCGATATCCGGATTTGCCCGGAAACCTTTAAACACGCTGCGTTTCGCCTGTAAAATAAGAAGTTCGCGCGCATAGGACCGGACGGCCACGCGGGTTTTTTCCTTTTTCTGCGCCCAATCTTTGGTATGAAGCTTCGTTAGCTTCGGTGAGCGGCCTTCGAAACCCCAATACCGGTCGATGAGCGGCGCTTCAATTTCTTCTACGTAGAGAATTTCTCTGTCGGCAAATTCAATGGCCAGATGTTTGATCGGTTTTCCTTCAATACGCAGTACTTTCGTTCCGGCAAAAAGGCCGATTCCGTAATTGACGTGCACTATGTAATCACCTACTTGCACGTTCTTCAGACCTTCCGACGGATCGCGTTCTTCAAAATAGCCGGCTGCTTTACTCATTCTTTTCATAAAAGAAGAAGTCACAGGAATGAGCCGGAGCTCGGTGTAATTTTCAAGGGACTGGCCCGAATGGACGGAGAAATCGCGGATGGATTCGATTGTATCTAAATCAAACACGATACGGATGGGTTTACGGAAGGAGACGGGGAAAATATCTAAAACCGTCCCGCGGCTGGCAAATTCACCCGGACGGCCGATTAATTTATCTTCCTTATACTCCGACCTTTCAAGCCAATCGATAAGCTCTTGTTTGGCCAGTTTTTGGCCTATGCCGATTTTAAGGATATCCCTGGTCGTCATACTATTTAATTGTTATTGCAAAGAGGAAGAATCTAGAGAGGAAAGAAATTACTTCTTTTGAACCCAGTTACGCAATCGCTCGGCACCCTTCACAATTTCCTGTTCCGAAGTAGCGAAACTAATCCGGACATACCCTTCGGCGCCGAAAGGAGCGCCGGGTATGAGGGCAATGTGCGCTTCGTCCAAGATTTTCTGCGAGAACTCAAGCGAAGGAAGGCCGGTTTTTGCGATATTCACAAAAACGTAAAACGCTCCGTCCGGCTCGACAAAACTAATCTGCGGAATTTTTTTAAGCTCGGCAATAATGAGGTCTTTACGTTTGGAAAAAATTTCACAGAGCCGTTTGGCTTCGGCTTCGCCGTTGCGTAAAGCTTCAATAGCTGCCGGTTGAGCAAAAGAAGTGACGTTGGAAGTTTGATGATCCTGAAGGCTTGAGGCGGCTTTGACGATTTCCATAGGAGCGGCGAGATAGCCCAAGCGCCAGCCGGTCATGGCATATGCTTTGCTTAACCCGTTAACGGTAATGACCCAATCCTTAAACTTCGGGTCAAGCGCGGCCACAGCATAATGCCTTGCGTTTCCGTAAATCAGCTTTTCATAAATTTCATCGCTCACAACGAATATTCCCCGGTCCACCGCAATCCGCGTAATCTCGGTAAGTTCTTCTTTTGAATAAACCACACCGGTGGGATTGGAAGGTGAATTGAGTATCAACACTTTGCTTGCCGGCGTAATAGAACGCTTTAGAAGATCGGGCGTGAGCTTAAACCGGTTTGACTCGGCTGTCTGAATAATCACATTGCGGCCGCCGGCCATTTTGACCATTTCAGGATAGCTCAGCCAATACGGGGCGGGAATGAGTACGTCATCACCTTCGTCTACAAGTACCTGAATCGCATTAAAAACGGCGTGCTTGGCGCCAACCGTTACAATAATTTGCTCCGGTTTATATTCGAGCTGGTTATCTCTTTTGAGCTTTTCGGCAATAGCTTCTTTTAGTGCAGGCAGCCCCGTAGTCGGTGTGTAGCGGGTCATTCCCTCTTTGAGCGCTTTAATGGCGGCATCTTTAAACTGTTGGGGCGTGTCAAAATCCGGCTCGCCGCCGGCAAAATTGATAACATCGACCCCTTGCCCTTTGAGCTGTTTTGCTTTTGCGGTTATGGCTAATGTGGCAGAGGGAGCGAGAGATGCTACGCGGCGATTAATAGCGCTCTTGGAAGTTGGTGTCACCAAAAAAATTATTCCTCACCTTTAAGAAACTTTCGGAGACCGCCTAAAAATCCGCCCTTTTTGGGCTTTTCCTTAACTTCTCCTTCGGCCGACGCGGGCGTTTCGGCTACTTGAGGTTCGGGATGTCTCTCCACTTTTTCTTCGGCAGGCTTTTGCTTTTTCGGCTTTTTTATTTCTTCGGCAGGGGCAGCTGCGCCAGGCTTTTCCTTTTTCTTCTTTTCTTTCTTTGGCTTGGTTGTTTCTTTTCTTGTAATCGGATCCGTAAACTCGATAAGCGCTGTTTCTACGCCGTCGCCGATTCTACGGCGATAGCGCATAATACGTGTGTATCCGCTCGTACGCCCGTTCAGCGAAGGTACAATTTCTTTTAAGAATATGCTCGCAGCCTCACTTGACTTAAGCTCGGAAATCAACTGCCGGTGGGAATGCAGTGTATTTCGTTTGGCGAGCGTTACAAGAGGCTCAACAAAACGCTGAAGAGCTTTAGCCTTTTGAACCGTCGTCTCAATACGCCCGCGTCGAGCCAGAGCGGTAGCAAGACCGGCAAGGAGAGCGCTTCTCTCATCGGACCTTAATCCAAGCGTATTGCGTAATCTCTGATGCCTCATATATAAAACCCCTAACTAAAAACTTTTTTCTATTCGGCGGCGGCCGGGCTTTCGTTGCCGCTTTCTTTGACTTCTAAATTCGTAATGGCTGAAGCGGTGGCCGTGACGGGAGCAGCTAATTTAGCCGAAGAGCCGGAAACTTTTTTCTTCTTCCGGGCTTCGATATCCATGCCGAGCGTAAGCCCCATGTTGGTTAGAATACTTGTGATTTCCTGAAGCGATTTCTTTCCGAAATTTTTGTATTTAAGCATTTCCTGCTCGCTTCGCTGCACAAGATCGCCAATGGTTTTAATATTGGCCGCCTCAAGGCAATTTGCACTTCTTACGGAAAGCTCAAGCTCGGCGATCGGCTTATTGATTAACTCAATAAACTCACGATCCTCTTCCTCTTGTTCTTCTTCTTCCTCTTCCGGCAACTCACCGTAGGATACAAAAATATCCAGGTGCCGCTGGAGAATGTTAGAAGCGTAAAGAAGGGCTTCTTCCGGCGAAATGCTTCCGTTCGTCCATACTTCAAGGATCAACTTATCGTAATCGGTCATTTGGCCTACGCGCGTTTCCTCAACGGTGCAATTTACCTTACGAATGGGAGAGAACGCAGCATCCAAAAAGATGGTACCGATCGTGGCATCTTCATGTTTGTTACGTTCGGCCGGCACGTATCCGCGGCCCCTCACCACTTCCATCTCCATTTCGAATTTGCGCTCCTTCGTAAGCGTACAAATGTGCTGATCCGGATTCACGATTTCGACAGTTTCATCCGTGCTGATGTCGCCGGCCGTTACCACGCCCTTGCGCTCGACATTAATCATAATCCGCTTCGCACCTTTTCCGTGGAACCTGAGGATTATTTTTTTAACGTTCATTACGATTTCCGTCACGTCTTCCAAAACACCGTCCATGGACGAAAATTCATGCTGAACCCCGTCAATTTTTATACTGGTCACCGCACCACCTTCTATAGATGAAAACAGTACGCGTCTCAGAGAATTCCCAATAGTGGTACCAAATCCGCGCTCAAAGGGCTCGGCATAGAACTTTCCATAATTGGGAGTAAGGGTCTGCTGATCTACTTCAAGCTTCTTAGGAACTTCAAATGTTTTCCAACGAATACCCATGGTTGACCTCCTGCTACATTATTTCGAATACAATTCAACAATTTGCGACTCTTCAACGGGAATGCCCGCTTCGCGCTTGGTCGGTGCGCGAAGAATCTTTCCTTCCAATCGATTTCGATCTAACGCCAGCCACTCCGGGATAGGACGATCTTGAAGCATTTCGAGTGTGCTCCGAACGATTTTTTGCGAATTTTCTCTCGGCCGGACGGAAATGGAATCGCCCTCTTTTACAATATAAGAAGGAATGGTGGTCAATTTGCCATTTACATAAATGTGGCCGTAGTTAACCAATTGGCGCCCTGCCTTCCGGGAAGTAACAAATAAGAGCCGGTAAACGACGTTGTCTAATCGCCGTTCATGAAGTTCGATTAAATTTTCACCCGTAACGCCTGGTTTTTTCGATGCTCTATCGAAAAATATTCGAAACTGGCGTTCGAGGACCCCATAAATTTTTTTCATTTTTTGCTTTTCGCGAAGCTGACGGCCAAAATCGGAAAGTTTTGTCCGCTGCCCTTTCCCATGCATGCCGGGAGCGTACGTTCTCCGTTCAACGGCACACTTATCTCCCGTACAGCGAATACCCTTTAAATAAAGCTTGATGCCCTCGCGTCTGCATTGCCGGCAAGCCGGTTCGATTCGTCTACCCATAACTAAATTACACCCTCCTTCTTTTCGGCGGCCGACAACCGTTGTGCGGAAGCGGCGTCACATCGTGAATAGCTGTGATATTTAAACCAGCAGCTTGAATGGCGCGTATGGCTGACTCCCGTCCCGCGCCAGGACCTTTTATGAAAACCTCAACTTCTTTTACACCGCACTCCATAGCTTTAGTAGCCGCTTGCTGTGAGGCTATTTGTGCGGCAAAAGGAGTTGATTTCTTAGAGCCGGTAAAACCTGCCGTTCCCGTGCTCGTCCATACAATAGTATTGCCTTTGACGTCGGTGATATTAACAATGGTGTTATTAAAGGACGCCAAAATATGCACGACGGCTTTCGGTGAACTTACTTTCTTAACTTTTTTTGCCATACATCTCCGATGGATCGAAACTTCACGTTTCGATCCGCTTATCGCCCTGAGACATCAGTCTCAGGGCTAATTTAAATTAGATCAGCCTGCGCTGGGGGCTTCTTTCTTTAGACCGCCCACTGTTTTACGCGGCCCTTTTCTCGTTCGGGCATTCGTATGAGTGCGCTGCCCACGCACAGGCAAACCTTTACGGTGCCTTAATCCTCGATAGGATCCAATATCCATGTGTCGCTTTATATTTTGCGCGACATCGCGCCTAAGATCTCCTTCGACCTTATAGCCCGATTTTTGAATAGCCGCCGTGATCTGTGCAACTTCTTTTTCGGTTAAATCCTTGGTGCGCTTATTAGGATCTACTTGTGCAGCCGTGAGAACTTTTGCCGCCAATGCTGGGCCGATCCCATAAATATAAAGAAGTGATGCTTCAATACGCTTTTCTTTGGGTAAATCAATACCTATAATTCTTGCCATAACCTAACCTTGTCTTTGCTTGTGCTTGGGGTTCGCGCAATATACGTACACAATGCCTCTGCGTCGAATGATCTTACATTTCTGACAAATTTTTTTTACCGAGGGACGAACTTTCATAATTACGCAATTCTTAATGTTATTCGGCCACGCGAAAGATCGTACGGTGAAAGCTCAACCTTCACGCGATCGCCCGGTAAAATACGAATATAATTCATCCGCATTTTTCCCGAAATATGAGCTAATACTTTGTGCCCATTATCGAGTTGCACACGAAACATTGCGTTAGGCAATGCTTCCGCCACTACACCTTCAACATCAATCGCATCGGCTCTAGACATCCTAGTCCTCGCATCCTGATGTTAAAATCTCAGCACCGTGTTTCGTAAGAGCAATCGTATTTTCATAATGGGCCGAACATTCGCCATCACGGGTAACGACGGTCCAGCGATCATTCTGCACATCTACTTCGTGCGTGCCCGCATTGACCATCGGCTCAATGGCCAGTACCAAGCCCTCTTGTAATAAGACGCCGCGGCCCGGACCGCCGAAATTAGGCACTTGCGGATCTTCATGAAGAGCTCGGCCGATTCCATGACCGACAAAATCTCTTACTACGCTAAATCCCGAAGATTCGGCGCGCGCCTGAATGGCGGCTGAAATATCGCCCAACCGATTGCCTGCTTTAAATTGTTTCACACCTGCTTCAAAACTTTCGCGGGTAACCCGGATCAACTCCAACCGCTCTTCATCAACTTTTCCCACGGGCCATGTCCGGGCAGCATCCGAATAAAATCCTTTATGTATGACGCCCATATCGACGCTAACGATGTCTCCGTCTTGAATCTTTCTACCGGACGGAATGCCGTGAACTACAGCTTCGTTAATCGAAACGCAAATCGTTGCGGGGTAACCGCGATAACCTTTGAAAGCGGACTTGGCCTTATGCTTATGTATTAAATCTTCGGCTACTTCATCCAACTGCTGCGTCGTAACTCCAACTTTAACCGCCTGCCTTACGCCGATAAAAACTTGTTTTAGAATCTCGGCGCTCTCGCGCATGATATCGATTTCGCGTGGCGATTTCAGTGTGATCAAGCAACGCTTTCCAAACACATGTTCTTCAAGAATTCAAACTGTTCTTGAAGCGGCCGGTCGCCCGACGTCTTCTTTAGCAAATTCTTCTTTTGATAATGTTGAATGAGCGGCGCTGTTTCATGCTCATATACATCCAGCCGATGGCGGATCGTTTCTTCTTTATCATCTTCACGCTCTACCAGCGCTAAATTGCACCGGTCGCATACGCCTTCGCGCTTCGGCGGAATATTCCGAATGTGAAAACTCATCCCGCATTTGGGGCAAGTACGCCGTCCGCTTAAACGATCGCTGATCGTTTTTAGCGATGTATCAAAATACGCAACGCAACTAAGCGGCATTCCATCTTTAGAAAGAACTTGATCCAGCGCTTCGGCCTGAGCTGTCGTACGCGGAAAACCGTCTAATATAAAACCTTTTTTGGCATCCGGCTTTTTAAGCCGTTCCTTAACCATCGCGATTACAAGATCATCCGGAACCAGAGCTCCGCGCTCTAAAAAAGATTTTGCTTTCTTGCCAAGCTCGGTGCCTTCCTGCACATTCAACCGCAATAAATCGCCGGTTGCAATGTGGGCCAATGAAAAATGCTCTGCCAATCGGACCGCAAGAGTCCCTTTCCCGGCGCCCGGGGGTCCGAGAAAAACAAGCCTCACCGGCGTCCCTTCAAACGACCGCGCTTAATAAATCCATCGTAATGGCGCATCAAAAGTTGCGATTCGATCGTCTTCATCGTATCCAATACAACACCGACAATAATCAAAAGTCCGGTACCGCCAAAAAAGCTAGCCACTAAAAACGGTATATTCAAAATCTTGGGTGACGATAAAAAGCCGGGCAGCAGCGCAATAATCATTAAAAAAATTGCGCCGGCAAGGCAAACCCGCGTCATAACGTAATCCAAATATTCAGCGGTGTTTTTCCCCGGTCTAATGCCCGGAATAAACCCGCCGTGTTTTTGCAGATTTTCGGCAATTTCCTGCGGATTAAACGTTATGGCCGTATAAAAGAACGAAAAGAAAACAATTAAAAATCCGTCCAAGGTTGAGTACAACCAATTTCCCGGACCAAATGCGTGGGTAATCCTGCGAAATGCTTCGTTTGGAACAAAACCCGCAATGGTTGCAGGAAAAAGAATCATCGACTGCGCAAAAATGATCGGGATTACACCGGCTTGATTTACGCGTAGCGGCAAAAACGTGCTCGCCCCGCCGTATACCCGATGCCCGCGAATTTGTTTCGCATACTGAACGGGAATTTTTCGCTGGCCCTGGATAATCATAACCACGCCGGCGACTACGCCAAAAAACATGAAGGCCATCAAAATTAATTTCCAGTAAGCCAGCTGTTGCCTTGCGGGATCAAAAGGCGAAACCAGGATAAACGTCTGCCATACCGCCGTTGGAACCGATTCAATAATTCCGGCGGTAATAATAATGGACATGCCGTTTCCAATCCCGTATTGGTCGATCTGCTCACCCAACCACATAATAAATGCGGTTCCCGTCGTCATGGTGAGCATCGCCAATAAGCGAAAAGGCCAACCGGGATTAGGGACGATTACGAGCCCGCCGTGAGCTGCAGGATTCTCAAGATAGAGTGTTATGAAAAAAGTCTGCAGCAAAGCTAAACCAATCGTGCCGTAACGTGTATATTGAAGGATTTTTTTGCGGCCCTCTTCGCCACCATCTTTAGCCATACGCTCAAGAGCGGGGACGACTACCATCAAAAGCTGTAAAATGATGGACGATGAAATGTACGGCATTATGCCGAGCGCAAAAATGGTTGCCTTCTGTAAGGCACCACCGGAAAACATCCCCATTATGCCAAAGAGCGTACCGCCAGGCGTGTTAGCGGCCTGTGCAAAAAATTGACTGAGCGCATGTCCGTCAATACCGGGTGTCGGGATATAAGTACCGATCCTGTACACCACGATAATGGCCAGCGTAAAAAGAACCTTTTTCTTCAGGTCCTCAATCTTAAATAAATTAACAAGTCCTTGAATGATCATTTAGACTTATTAGCTTCTGTGACCACTACAGCCTTACCGCCGGCTTTTTCAATCTGCTGACGAGCCGCTTCGCTAAAAGCATGCGCTTCGATAACCAATGCTTTTTTGAGCTCGCCACGCGCCAGGACCTTTACACCATCGTGCTTGTTTTTAATCCACCCAAGCGTTTTTAATAGTTCGAGACCGATTTTTTCTTCCCCGAGCTTAACTAAAGAGTCAAGATTGACAACGCTATAAATTGTCTTATAAGGACGATTAAATCCGCGCTTCGGAAAGCGCATATAAAAGGGACTGGATCCGCCCTCGTAACCAAAACGCTCCCGCCACCCGGACCTGGCTCCCCAACCTTTATGCCCTTTACCCGATGTTTTACCTCGCCCGGATCCCGGACCGCGGCCGATTCGACGCTTATTTCGTTTATACGGTGTTTTGAGTCTCATGGTTTATTATCTGTCTTATTACTAACTTCTGCGTCTGTTCCGGCATTTGCGCCGTCCGCACCGGAAGTTGCTTGAAAAAACAATTTAGGATTCGGCCGAAGTCTTAAGAGACCTTCCGCCGCCGCTTTAAAAACGTTAACAGCATTGCTGGATCCTAAACTCTTCGACAAAATATCTCTGATTCCAACCGATTCGCAAAGAGCCCGAACGGCTCCTCCGGCAATAATACCGGTACCGGGGGCGGCCGGTTTAAAAAGAACTCTGCCTGCACCGAACTTTCCAAGAACTTCATGCGGTATGGTCGTACCTACAAGCGGAACCTTGAATTGCTTCTTTCTTGCTTTAATGGTGGCCTTCTGTATCGCATTGGCTACTTCTCCTGCTTTACCAACGCCATATCCAAAAGCGCCGCTTCCGTTACCAACAATAACCATGGCTGAAAAAGAAAAGCGACGACCGCCTTTTACTACCTTAGCGTTTCGATTGATGGAAATCACTTTTTCGTACGCAAAAGGCTGCGATTTTTCGCCTTTGATCTGCTGTACCAACTGCTTTTTCTGGGATGAGGGGTCGGTCAATGCGTTCTCCTATTCAAAATGGTTCAGAATGAAATTCCGTGCTTTCTTAATGAATCCGCTATGGCTTTCACGCGGCCGTGATAAAGATATCCTCCGCGATCAAAAACAATTTTGGTCAGACCTTTCTGCTTGAGCGCATCGGCAAATTTAGCGCCAAGAGTCTCCGCGGCTTTAATATTTCCACCCTGATTTAATTTTAAAGCCTTTGTCGAAATGCCTGCCAACGTGTGACCCGCCGTGTCATCAATAGCCTGAATATAAAGATGATTGAGCGATCGGAAAACGTTTACACGCGGGCGCTCCGGCGTACCCGAAATCTTCTTGCGGATTCGCCCATGGCGTTTTTCTCTACCATCAAATCGAATGTGTTTCATTACGCTACCTTTTTGCCTTGCTTGCGGCGGATATGTTCACCGGTGTACCTGATTCCTTTACCTTTATAAGGTTCGGGTTCGTATAACCGGCGGATATTGGCTGCCGTTTGGCCCACGAGATGTTTATCAATACCCGAAACGGTTAGGTGAGTTTGTTTATCCACTTTGATTTCAATTCCGGTTGGAATTTCAAAATTCACCGGATGACTGAAGCCAAGAGCAAGCTCCAATATCTTTGCCTTCAATACCGCACGGAAACCGACGCCTTCAATATCAAGCTCTTTTGCGTATCCTTGAGTAACTCCCAGAATATTATTTTGAATAAGACTTCTTGTTAGCCCAAAAAGTGCTCTTCCTTCCCGGCCGTTACCAGGATTTTCCACAAGAACTTGACCTTCTTTTACCGAAGCTTTTACCCGCGGATGCATCTCGAGCGTTAAGCTGCCTTTAGGACCATCCACTTTTACGGTGGAACCGGTCACCGCAACCTTTACTTTTTCCGGAACTTTGATGGGCTTTTTACCGATTCGACTCATGATTACCAAACCTCGCAGAGTACTTCGCCGCCAACATGCTTTTTACGGGCTTCGTCATCGGTCATAATACCTTTCGATGTAGAAAGAATGGCGATTCCCATGCCGTTCAGTACGCGCCTGACATCACCGATTCCTGTGTAAATACGCAGGCTGGATTTAGAAATTCGACGGAGATTACGAATCGCCGGTTGATTCGGAGCTTCGTATTTAAGATGAACGCGCACAAACTTCTTATGCCCATCTTGGAAGCCTTTAAAATTATCAATGTATCCGTTTTGTTGAAGTATGTTCAGAATAGCTTCCACCAACTTGGAAGACGGAATAGTCACATGCGGACGCTTGGCATGAAGAGCATTGCGAATCATCGTTAAACAATTTGCTACAGAATCAGTTACCATAAATCCCCTCTACCAACTCGACTTTACTACACCGGGAAGCATTCCCTGGTGGGCAAGTTCACGAACACAAATACGGCATAGTCCAAATCTGCGAATAAAGTAACGCGGCCTGCCGCATACTTTGCAGCGATTGTAACGGCGCGTTCTAAATTTAGCCTTTTTTCGTTGCTTGATCACTAAACAAAGTTTGGCCACAGACTTCTCTCCTTACGATTTTTTGAACGGTAAGCCTAAATATTCCAAAAGTGCTCTTGCCGTTTCTTTATCTTTGGCCGTCGTCACAAAGGTGATATTCATCCCCTGAACCCGGCGAACTTCATCAAATTCAATTTCCGGGAAAATAAGCTGCTCTTGGATGCCCAAGGTAAAATTTCCTTGCCCATCGAAACCTTTCGCATCGAAACCCCGAAAGTCACGAATTCGAGGCGTGGCTACATTGCATAGGCGATCCAGGAATTCATACATATATGCGCGGCGTAACGTTACCTTAAGACCGATCGGCTGACCTTCACGAAGTTTAAAAGCAGAAATAGATTTTTTAGCATGCGTCACGAGCGGCTTCTGCCCCGTGATTTTGCCTAACTCAACAGCGGCCTGTTCAAGAATTTTGATATCTACGGCACCTTCTTTAATACCCATGGAAATAACAATTTTCTTAAGAGCGGGTACTTCGTTTTGGTTCTTAAGACCATGTTTTTCCAAAAACGTGCCAACGACTTGTTCTCTATATCGCTTTAATAAACGGGGAAACACGTTAAATAATCTCCTTACATTTCTTGCATGTTCTTTTCTTGCTGCCATCGGCAAGAACGGAATGCTGAATCCGGGTCGGTTTTGAGCAACGCGGACATACCAGCTGAATATTGGATAAATGAATCGTTCCTTCCCTGCGGATGATCCCGCCTTTAGGATTGTCCTTTGTGGGACGCTGATGTTCCGACACCATATTAACGCCTTCAACGATAGCGCGGTCTGATTTTGGAAAAATTTTTAAAATCTTTCCCTTCTTTCCGCAGTCGCGCCCGCTCAAGGCAAGAACGTTATCGTTTTTCTTTAACCCGATCTTCTTTAGCCCAACCGTACTCATACAACCTCCGGCGCGAGTGAAATAATCTTCGTGAAAGAGAGCTCTCTTAATTCTCGGGCAACGGGGCCAAAAATACGCGTACCGCGCGGATTCTTCTGATTATCAATCAAAACGATCGCATTCGAGTTAAATTTCACACGGGAACCGTCGGAGCGAAGAATCGGATGGCGAGTCCGTACAATCACGGCATCGGCCACTTCTCCGGCCTTCACATTACTTTCGGGAAGCGCTTCCTTAATATGCACCTTAATAATATCCCCGACATACGCAAACTTACTGTTCGACCGGCCGAGCACCTTAATACAGCAAGCCCGCTTGGCGCCGCTATTGTCGGCTATCTCGAGTACCGAACGAAGTTGAATCATTTTTTTAAAACCTCAATAATTTTCCAACGCTTTTCTTTTGAGATGGGACGCGTTTCGACAATGCGTACCCGGTCGCCCGTCTTAGCCTTATTGTCTTCATTGTGAGCCTTATAGCGAATCTTCTTCTTTACAACCTTACTGTACACGGGATGCGGGCTGACTCGAAATACTTCTACTACGGCCGTTTTGCTCATCTTGTCGCTAACCACAACGCCTTCCCGCTCGCGGCGGAAAGTACGGGTTTCTGTTCCTGATTGGGAAACGGGCGGCGTAGAACTATTTTCTTGTTTCATGATTTTTTAGATGCCCTTTCTTCTTTCTTTTTCTTCGCAATCTTTGCAACTTTTGCAACCTTCACGACTTTTTCTTCCTTCTTCGGTTTTTGTTCCGACCATTCGCGTCGAATAGTGAGAGCGCGTGCGAGATCACGTTTAATCATGCGAATCTTGCTGGATTTCTCAAGCTTTCCTACCTTAGCTTGAAACCGTAAGGTAAAGAGCTCTTTACGAAAACCCGAAGCTTTTGTTTCCAGCTCATCGGCGGATAAATTTCTTAATTCTTGCGATTTCATATAAATCTCCACCGCACCGATTAGAGGTGCAGATCGCCTCTGCTTATAAATTTTGTTCGAATGGGAATCTTGTACGCGCATAAACGAAAAGCGGCCTTAGCTACAGTCTCGGTGACGCCTTCCAGCTCAAATAAAATACGGCCGGGCTTTACCGTGACAACATAATATTCCGGAGCGCCTTTGCCCTTGCCCATACGGGTTTCGGCCGGTTTTCTAGTAAAGGGCTTATCCGGAAATACTCGAATCCATACTTTTCCGCCCCGCTTCAAACTGCGACTGAGCGCCACACGAGCTGCTTCGATTTGAATGGCCGAAAGCCAGCCGCGCCCGAGCGCTTTAAGTCCGTATTGCCCAAAACTTAACTCGGCGCCCGCTTTGGTAAGCCCGCTCATCCAGCCGCGCTGCATTTTGCGGTATTTAACCCTACTCGGCATCAGAGGCATGATCTGTTTTCTCCTTGGCTGAGGTTGTATCCGGCTGTTTAACAAACACGGACTCTTCGGTTTTGCCTGACCCTGTACCGGAAGAGACGCTCGCTAAATGCTGCTCCGCTATTTCGTCTGCTTTCTTTCTCTCATCGGCCATCGTTTGGAGTCTTTCCTGCTCTTCTTTCTTAAGCAGAATCTCACCTTTATAGATCCAGGTCTTTACTCCGATGGATCCGTAGGTCGTGAATGCTTCTGTAAATCCATAGTCAATATCCGCCCGGAACGTTCCTAAAGGAACTTTGCCGTCTTTGTATTGTTCGCGACGTGCAATTTCTGATCCACCGAGACGCCCTTTGCATTGAATCTTGATGCCCTGTGCTCCCTTATCCATAGCAGCAATCATGGCTTTTTTCATAGCGCGGCGAAAATGAATTCTTCTCTCAAGCTGATTGGCTACGCTTTCGGCAACTAGCTGAGCATCGGTTTGAGGCGAACTGACTTCTTTCGGATCGATAAATACTTCGCTTTTTGTAATTTTACGAATCTCGTCACGGAGCTTATCGATCTCCGAACCACGCCTGCCGATCAAAACACCCGGCCGGGCAGTAAAAATTTTAATTCGGATGCGGCCGCTTGATCTCGCAATTTCAATCGAGGAAACGCCGGCTTGCTTTAACTGCTCTTTAACAAATTTTCTGATTTTTAAATCTTCATGAAGAAGATTGACGTAATCCTTGCGAGCAAACCAGCGCGACTTCCAGGATTTCGTTGGAAACCCATCGTCCCATTTATTCGGGGGAAAAATGCCTAATCGTAAACCGTACGGATGTGTCTTTTGTCCCATTGCTAAATTGACCTCTCTACGTTGTAGCTTTCACTGTCATTTTCGAAGCGGACTTCTTAGCTTCTCCCGCTTTTGCTTTTCCAACACTCGCCTTAGGCTTAGCCGGCACTTTCTTCTCCGACTTACCTTCTTTGGAAGCAAGTTTAACTTTTATTTGTGGCGTGGCGTTGGATTCTCGCAAAACAATTGTTAAATGTGTGCTTCGTTTTAATATTCTGTCCGCCCGGCCCATCGATCTGGGCATTAGCCTTTTCATGCTAGGACCTACGTCAACGCGGATTTCTGAAACAACCAGGCGGCTACGATCCATTTTTTTTGCCTGAGCATTGGCCATCGCGCCCTTCAGAACATTAACCGCTAATCGCGCTGCTTTCATGGGACGGTGCATAAGTTGTATAAGCGCCCGCTCGGCGGGCATTCCCCGGATCGCGTTCATAACCAAACGCATTTTGCGCGGTCCGATCTTTAAATATCGCGCTATAGCTCTTGCTTCCGTCATGTTTTTGCGCCTACTGCCAAGGCTTTGGCCTTGTTTTGTGAAGCCGAGTGCTTCTTAAATGTTCTTGTAGCAGAAAATTCTCCAAGCTTATGGCCAACCATATTTTCTGTGACAAACACGTTATTAAATTTTCTTCCGTTATAAACCGCAAACGTTAGACCTACGAACTCAGGAGCGATCGTCGAACGGCGAGACCATGTTTTAATCGGTCTTCGGTCCCGAGTTTTCTGTGCATCGAGCGCTTTCTTTGAAAGTTTTTCATCGATATAAGCACCCTTGTGGCGTGATCGTGACATACGTTATTTGCTCCTTCGATCGGAAACGATATATTTACTCGACGATTTACGAGGCGAACGTGTTTTATATCCCTTAGACAGAAGTCCTGTTGGACTACAGGGATGGCGCCCACCCGAAGTCTTTCCTTCACCGCCGCCAAGCGGGTGATCTACTGGATTCATGGAAACACCGCGGTTATGAGGTCTTTTGCCAAGCCAGCGTTTGCGCCCGGCTTTTCCAAGGCTAATTTTCTCGTGGTCAATATTGGAACATTGACCCACGGTGGCGTAACACGTAAGCGAAAATTTTCTAATCTCACCCGAGGGAAGTTTAATATTCGCAAAATTTTCTTCTTTTGACATAATCTGCGCAACGCCGCCGGCTGAGCGAACAAGCTGTCCGCCCTTGTTATGGTCTAGCTCGATATTGTGCACCGGTGTTCCTGGCGGGATCTTACGAAGCGGAAGGTGATTGCCGACTTGCACTTCCATATTTTCTCCACTACCTACTTTTTCTCCGACCTTTAAACCATCCGGCGAAAGTATGTATGTTTTCTGTCCGTCCGGATATTCAATAAGAGCTACACGCGAAGAACGATTTGGATCGTATTCAACCGTTTTAACAACTGCCGCTTGGTTGTACCGATTACGTTTGAAATCAATGATTCGTATGCGACGCTTGTGTCCGCCCCCTCGGAATCGAATCGTAGTGTGACCTAAATTATTGCGGCCCCCTGATCTTTTTCTAGGCTCGGTAAGCGGTCGATAAGGCGTGCTCGTGGTCAGCTCTTTAAAATCATAAGCGCTGCCAAATCTTCTCGTTGGAGTTACGGGTTTAAATTTAATAATGGGCATAAAACACCTGTCTTATAAATCAAGTGAGATCAATTTTTTCGCCGGACTTCAAGGTAACCAATACTTTTTTCCAATCGCTTGTGCGGCCCGGCTGAAGGCGAACTCTTTTAGCTTTTCCAGCAATAATCATAGAGTTTACTTTTATGACGTGAACGTTAAACGTTTCTTCTACAAATTCTTTAATTTGACGCTTTGTAGTTTCCCGGCGAACGCGGAACGCATATTTCCCGACCTGTTGGAGAATAGTGCTTTTCTCGGTAATCCATGGGTACTCAATTAAATTCGCTAGCTTGCTCACAACTATTCGCCTTTCTTAAGTCGAAGCGACTTCGGAGTCCTTACTCTCTACGCGTATGCCCAAAAGTCTCGCTTCTAATGAAGGGATGGCGCGCTTTTCTACAATCAATCGATCGTGCCTGAGAATGTCGTGCGCCGAACATTCTTTGACGTCTTTTAATCTGACACAATAACTCAAGTTTCGTGCAGCCAGCTTAATCTCTTTGTTTGGCTCACTTAAAACACATAATGTATTTCTATCCAAAAGCTTCAGCGCCTCTAAAATACGCACCCACTCTTTTGTTTTCGGCTTGCCCAATATTATGGAATCAACAACGGTCAGCTTGCTTTCAGAATTCCGTAAACTCAAAGCTGAAATGAGCGCTTGACGCTTTAGCTGAACTGGAATATGGGCATAGTAGTTTTTGGGATGCGGACCAAAAACAACACCGCCGCCTTTCCATATGGGAGAACGAATGGAGCCGGAACGCGCGCGGCCGGTACCTTTTTGTCTCCAAGGCTTTTTACCGCCGCCTCTTACTTCGTCTCTCGTTTTCGTAGCGGCCGTACCGCGTCTGCGGTTTCCGGCGTACATATTCCGGACCTGGGTTAAAAGCCTCTGATTTACCCGAGCGTAAAAGATTTCTACGGGTAAATGCAACTCACCGGCTATGCGGCCCATCTGATCATAAACGGTGGTCTTTGGAATCTTTTTACTTCGAACGGCGCTCATTTCTTGCCTTTCGCTGCCGCTGGTTTTTTCTCGGCGGCGCTCTTAGCTGCCTTTGCTTTGCTGGCAGGGCTTTCTTTTTTCTCGGCTTTTCCTTCAGCGTGCTTCGCTTCTTCTTCGGGAAGCGGTTCTAGAATTTCCCATTTCCGGTGCACATCTGTTCTCTTTAAAGCGTCTCGAATAATGAGTAGCGTATCTTCATGACCCGGGACAGAACCTTTGACAACCATCAAATTTTCTTCCGGGATCACATCGATGATTTTAATATTCTGCTGCGTAATCGTATTGGTTCCCATATGGCCGGCCATTCGTAATCCTTTGAGTACGCGCCCGGGATACGTATTGGATCCAATAGATCCTGGCTTGCGTCCGCACATGGAAGCTCCGTGACTTCGCGGGCCGCCTTTAAAGCCGTGTCGCTTTACAACACCTTGAAATCCACGCCCAACGGTTTCACCACTAATATCTACATAGTCCCTGACTCTAAATAAATTTACCTTTAATTCTTGGCCAACCTGGACACCGTCAATTTGAGGCGTTCTTATTTCTTTAACATAACTTTTGGGTTCAAGATTTGCTTTTTTAAATTGACCCACCATTGGCTTTCTTAGTGATTTTCTATTCTTGTCGCCAAAGCCCAGCTGCACAGCCGTATAGCCGTCTTTTTCCATTGTCTTTATGGCCGTCACAAAACAGGGCCCGACCTCAATCACCGTGGCCGCCATAGCTCTGCCGAGCTTATCAAAAATTTGTGTCATTCCAATTCTTTTACCAAGTAAACCAATAGCCATTTGAATACCTTAGAGCTTTATTTGAACGTCAACGCCCGCCGGCAAATCCAGCTTCATTAAAGCGTCGATCGTACGTGCTGTCGGATCTATAATTTCAAGAATCCGTTTATGCGTCCTGATTTCGAACTGTTCGCGCGATTTCTTATCAATGGTCGGACCCCGATTTACGGTGAACCGTTCCCGACACGTAGGAAGAGGAATGGGTCCGCATACACGAGCACCTGTGCGCTTCGCGGTATTAACAATTTCCTGAGCCGACTGATCGAGAATGCGATGATCGTAAGCTTGGAGCTTAATTCTCACTTTTTCTTTACCAGCGGTCATGTCTAATCCTTCCCTGCTCGGAAACGTGATTGCGATTCGCAATCACGTTTCTGTGTAAAAGAGCAAACACTTTCTTGAATAAATTTATCGTTCACTCCACTATCTCCGATACCACTCCTGCACCGACTGTCTTACCGCCCTCGCGGATGGCAAAGCGTAGATCCTTCTCCATCGCGATGGGGGTAATGAGTTCGGCTTCGATGGCAATATTGTCTCCGGGCATGACCATCTCCGTGCCTTGAGGAAGCTTCATGACGCCGGTAACGTCTGTAGTGCGGAAGTAAAACTGGGGCCGGTAGCCTTGGAAGAAAGGAGTATGTCTTCCGCCTTCTTCTTTGGTGAGAATATACACTTGGCCTTTGAATTTCTTATGAGGGGTTACAGAGCCTGGTTTGGCGATGACCATACCTCTTTCGAGCTGTTCTTTTTCGATACCTCTAAGGAGCAGACCGACGTTGTCTCCTGCTCTTGCATCATCGAGGAGTTTACGGAACATTTCGATACCGGTGATGGTGGTCTTTACGGATTGATCTCTTAAGCCGATCACTTCTACTTCTTCTCCGTTCTTGATCTGGCCTCGCTCTACTCTTCCGGTGCCTACCGTGCCTCTGCCGCTTATGGAGAATACGTCTTCTACGGGCATGAGGAAGGGTTTATCGATATCTCTTACGGGGGTTGGAATATGGTCATCAATGGCTTTGACGAGATCCAGGATGGCTTTGCAGTAGGGGCCGTCTAACTTCTTGGCGCTGGCTTCTTCCAAGGCTTTCGTGGCTGAGCCTCGGATGATGGGTACTTTATCTCCGGGGAATTCGTATTTGCTAAGGAGCTCTCTTACTTCGAGCTCGACTAGATCTAGGAGCTCGGGGTCATCGACCATATCGCATTTGTTAAGGAATACAACCACGGACGGCACACCTACTTGGCGGGCTAGAAGAATATGCTCCCTCGTCTGAGGCATCGGGCCATCGGCGGCTGAGACTACGAGGATGGCTCCGTCCATCTGAGCGGCTCCGGTGATCATGTTTTTGATGTAGTCGGCATGGCCCGGGCAGTCTACGTGAGCGTAGTGACGCTTGTCTGAGTTGTACTCTACGTGGGCGACGGCAATCGTAATACCGCGCTCCCTTTCTTCCGGGGCGTTGTCGATTTGATCATAGGCACGGGCTTCGGCTTGTCCTTTGGAAGCAAGCACCACGGTGATGGCCGAGGTAAGACTGGTCTTACCGTGGTCGACGTGGCCGATGGTGCCGACGTTTACGTGTGGTTTGGAACGATCAAATTTTTCCTTAGCCATAATTTTCTACCTCCTCTTAACTACTCGATACGCGGGTAGCTGCCTTTCCGTCAATAATTCCTTGTGCAATATTCGGCGGAACTTCAGCATAACTATGCGGTTCCATCGTGTAATTGGCTCTGCCTTGTGATAACGAACGTATCGCCGTGGCGTAACCAAACATTTCTCCGAGCGGAACCAACCCACGAACAAATTTAATATTGGACCGGTCTCCCATTTCCTGAATTTGTGCCCGTCTAGCGCTTAAATCTCCGATGATATCTCCCATGTAAGATTCCGGGACAATAACCTCAACCGACATGATCGGTTCGAGCAGCACCGGTTTAGCTTTGCGAGCTGCATCTTTAAATCCAAGGATGCCTGCCATTTTAAATGCGATTTCCGATGAATCTACTTCGTGGAACGATCCGTCAAGTAATGTCGCGCGAACGTCTACGACGGGAAACCCCGCAACAACACCGTTGCGGAGCGCTTCTTCGCAACCGTCTTCAACAGCCGGAATATATTCTCTCGGAATGCGGCCACCGGTAATCTTATCTACGAATTCAAATCCTTTTCCACGTTCAAGCGGCTCAATTTTGAGATAACAATGTCCGTACTGACCGCGGCCGCCGCTTTGTTTTATGAATTTTCCCTCGGCCTCAGCCACGCGTGTAATGGTCTCTTTGTAAGCAACCTGAGGCTTGCCGACATTGGCCTGTACATGAAATTCCCGAAGCATTCGATCGCGAATAATTTCTAAGTGAAGCTCACCCATACCGGAAATAATTGTCTGTCCTGTTTCCTGATTAGTGAATACACGAAATGTCGGGTCTTCATCGGTTAAACGTCCGAGCGTTGTGGATAACTTATCGCGATCTGCCTTGGTCTTGGGCTCAATGGCCATTGAAATAACCGGCTCCGGAAAATGCATGGATTCCAAAACGATCGGGTGTCTTTCGTCGCAAAGCGAATCTCCTGTTTTTACACTCTTTAAACCAACCACCGCTACGATGTTTCCGGCAAGAGCTTCGGAAATTTCTTCCCGCTTATTCGCATGCATCAAAAGCAACCGACCGATCCGTTCACGGCTGTCCCGCGTTGAATTTAAAACAAAGTCGCCGTTTGCAATTTTTCCGGAATAAACCCGCACAAACGTAAGCTTTCCCACATAAGGGTCGCTGGCAATTTTAAATGCCAATGCCGATAGAGGTTCTTCCGGAACAAGCTTTCTTTCAAGAATATTTTTTTCCGCGCGCGGCTCATATCCTTTTACCGATCCGACGTCCACAGGGGACGGCAGAAAATCCACCACGCAATCTAGCAATTGCTGCACTCCCTTATTTTTTAATGCAGAAGCACCGATCACGGGGTGAATTTTATGGTTAATGGTAGCTTTTCTAAGAGCCGTCATGATTTCCTGTTCGGTAAAAGGTTTATTACCCAAGAATTTTTCCATCAGTTGCTCGTCGGCTTCGGCTACTTTTTCAACTAAAAAGTTATAGGCTTCCTTAACCATGTCTTTATATTCAGCCGGAACTTCGACCGTATCAAATTCTGCACCCAAGGTGTCGTCGTGAAAAATGATGGCTTTGTTTCGAATGACATCCAATACACCTTTATGCTTATCCTCAACCCCTAGCGGAAGAAAAACAGGAACCGGATTTCCGCCCAAACGCTCGCGAATTTCTTTCACGCAACGCTCAAACTCAGCGCCCGTCCGGTCCATCTTATTAACAAACGCTATGCGCGGAACGTGATATCGGTCTGCTTGGCGCCATACCGTTTCAGATTGAGGCTCGACGCCTGAAACACCGTCAAATACCGCCACCGCTCCGTCAAGCACGCGAAGAGAACGTTCCACTTCGATCGTAAAATCAACGTGACCGGGCGTATCGATCAGATTAATCCGGTGGCCTTTCCAGAAACAAGTCGTGGCGGCAGAAGTAATAGTAATGCCGCGCTCCTGTTCCTGCTCCATCCAGTCCATGGTGGCCGCGCCGTCATGCACCTCACCGATCTTATGCGTTTTTCCGGTATAGTAGAGAATTCGCTCGCTGGTCGTGGTCTTGCCGGCATCAATATGCGCAGCGATACCGATATTACGAATTTTTTCTAACGCAACATTTAGTTGTTGCTCATCAACCATTTCTTTACCACCTGTAATGACTAAACGCACGATTGGCTTCGGCCATCTTATGAATATCTTCGCGCTTCTTAATGGCCGTACCGCTTTTATTAAAAGCATCCATAATTTCATTCGAAAGTTTTTTTATCATCGGCTCGCCCTTACGGTTGCGTGCCGCATCGAGAAACCAACGCATCGCAAGCGCTACACCTCTTTCAGGACGGACTTCGATAGGCACCTGATAGGTCGCGCCCCCAACCCGTCTTGCCTTTGTTTCGAGAAGAGGACGGGCGTTATCGAGCGCCTTCTTAAGTACTTCCAGCGGATCCTGCCCTGTCTTTTCCTTTAAGGTGCCTAAGGATGAGTAGACAATCCTTTCGGCAAGCGATTTCTTACCTTGAAGCATTACCATGTTAATAAGCTTGGCTACCAGCGTGCTTCGATAAATAGCATCGGGTAATATTTTTCTTTTTACGGCACGGTGTCGTCTCATATTATTTAGCCGCCTCTTTTGGAGTCTTGCAACCGTATTTCGATCGCGATCTTCTCCGATTTCCTACACCGGTGGTGTCTAAAACTCCGCGGACAATGTGATAACGCACGCCCGGCAGATCTTTGACGCGGCCGCCTCTTACAAGGACAATGGAGTGCTCCTGCAAATTATGTCCTTCGCCGGGAATATAAGCGGTGACTTCTTCTCCGTTTGTTAAACGGACACGAGCGATCTTTCTTAGCGCCGAATTTGGCTTTTTAGGAGTCTGTGTTCTTACAACCAAACAAACTCCTTTTCTAAAGGGGCAATTCTTTAATGCCGGAGCTTTTGTTTTTCGTTTTCTATTTCTTCGACCTAATCTAATGAGCTGACTTATTGTCGGCATATTTTTCCCTAAAAGATTTACTTAGATTTCTTTGGTTTTTTTTCGGAAGCCTTGGCTTTGGACTTTTTTGCATGGCCGCTTGCTTCGGTTTTCGATCCTTCTTTTGCTTCTGATTTAACTTCAACCTTTGAACCTTCTGCTTGTGTCGCTTCACCGTCAGCGGCAATGCTCGGCCCGGGACTATCGCCTTCGCGAACAAGCTTGTACAAGCGCTGAGTATGGAACCCGGTTCCTGCCGGAATCAGGTGACCCATAATGACGTTTTCTTTAAGACCTTGCAGACGATCTATTTTCCCGGAAGCAGCGGCATCCGTAAGCACACGGGTTGTTTCCTGAAAGCTTGCGGCTGAAATGAAGCTTTCCGTGCTAAGCGAAGCCTTGGTGATACCGAGCAGAACGGCGCTCGCCTTTGCCGGCTTCTTGCCTTTTTTAGTTAACTTCATATTTTCATCTTGAAATTTATTTCGATCTATTTGAGCTCCGATCAGAAAACCCGAATCCCCTTCTTCATCAATCCTGACTTTTCTGAGCATCTGCCTGACGATCACTTCGATATGCTTATCGTTAATGGAGACACCTTGAAGTCTATATACTTCCTGGACTTCATCAACCAGGTAGCGTTGAAGATTACGTTCACCGCTAACCCGCAAGATATCTTGAGGAACAATCGGTCCATCCACAAGCTGCTCGCCAGCCGATACTCGGTCGCCTTTATAAACGTTAAGATGCTTACCGTGAGGAATGAGATACTCTTTGGTCATTCCCGTTGGGCTCTTCACGATGATTTTACGCTGACCTTTGGTGACTTCGCCGAATTCAACCACTCCGTCAATTTCGCTGATGATGGCCGGATTCTTCGGCTTGCGTACTTCGAAAAGTTCGGCAACACGCGGAAGACCTCCGGTGATATCACGAGTTTTTGCGATTTTACGAGGCGTTTTGGCGATAAGACTTCCGGCCGAAACATCCTGACCGTCTTGAACTGTAATGTGAGCGCCCGTCGGAACCGGATAAAAAGCGATCACTTCTCCTTTGTCATTATTAATGAGAAGCTGAGGATGCATTTCTTCTTTATGCTCGTTAATAACGCGCTCGATTAAACCGGTGGTAGCATCCATTTCCTCGCTCATCGTTACGCCTTCTTTAATATCCTCGTAACGTACACGACCGGAAACTTCCGTCAAAATCGGAACGGTGTAGGGATCCCACCGTACAAAAAGCTGTCCTTTTTCAAACAATGCGCCGTCTTCGCCAAAAACAATGGCGCCGCAAGGAATCGTATAAGTCTCGAGTTCTCTTCCGGTAGGATCGTTCAAAGAAACTTGCCCGTTTCTATTCACTACAATAATATCGCCCGTCGGGCTTTTGACGGTTTTGAGGTTATGGTATTTTAAATTTCCCTTGTTTCGGCTCTTGAAATACGATTGCTCAACGACACGGGATGCCGTACCACCGATATGGAACGTTCTCATCGTAAGCTGCGTACCGGGCTCTCCGATGGACTGCGCCGCGATAATACCGGCCGCCGTTCCCATCTCTACGAGCTTTCCTGTTGAAAGATCGCTTCCATAACAAAGCGCGCAAACACCACGCTTTGCATCGCAGGTCATCACCGAACGGATACGAAGCTTTTCCAGATTCATCTTGTCAATTTGCTCGGCCACTTCCAGAGTGATGAGCTGATTTGTTTCACAGATCTTCTCGTCGGTGATTACGTCCACAACGTTATCTAGCGCCGCACGGCCTAGAATCATGTCTTTAAGGGACAAGATTACCTCTTCGCCTTCCATAAGGGGCTCGGCCACAATACCGTTTGAGGTGCCGCAATCGTGGGTGGTTATGATCACATCTTGCGCTACATCAACCAAACGACGGGTAAGATAACCCGCGTCGGCGGTTTTAAGCGCCGTATCGGCCAAACCTTTGCGAGCTCCGTGAGTAGAAATAAAGTATTCAAGCACGGTTAGCCCTTCACGGAAGTTAGCCGTAATCGGATTTTCAATAATTTCACCGGAAGGTTTAGCCATAAGACCGCGCATACCGGCCAGCTGACGGATCTGCTGCTTAGAACCTCTTGCGCCCGAATCAGCCATCATGAACACGGGGTTAAACGCGGGCAAGTTCTCGAAAAGCGTGTCGCTTATCCGATCGGTTGTGTGCGTCCAAATATCGATAACTTTGTTATAGCGCTCGCCGTCTGTGATAAGACCTTGTTGGTACTGCTCATCAATGACTTCAACTTCTTTATGAGCTTCACGAAGAAGTCTGTGTTTCTCTTCCGGGACATTGAGATCGTCGATGGAAATAGAGATGCCGGCTTTGGTTGCTTCTTCAAAACCCAATTCTTTCAAACGATCAAGAAGCTTAATAACCTCGCCGTGCCCAAACTGACGGTAGCATTCTGAAATAATTTTCGCGAGGATGCCTTTTGACACAACGTCATTAACGTAGCGAAATCCTTTGGGCAATACGTCGTTAAATAAAATTCGACCAACACCCGTCTCGATCGATTTCCCGTTTACTCGGATAAAACATTTGGTATGAAGTTCTACTTCCTTATCGTTGTACGCTAAAACAGCCTCGTCGCTTGAAGCGAAACGAATGCCTTCTCCCTTGCAACCTTCACGCATTTTGGTTAAGTAATATATACCTAGAACAATATCCTGGGACGGTGTGGCGATCGGGAAACCGTTGGAAGGAGAAAAAATATTGTTTGAGGAAAGCATAAGCACACGCGCTTCCATCTGTGCTTCGGTTGAAAGCGGAATGTGAACCGCCATCTGATCGCCGTCGAAGTCGGCGTTAAAAGCAGCGCAAACCAGCGGATGAATACGAAGGGCCTTACCTTCAATTAATACGGGCTCGAAGGCTTGAATGCCCAAGCGGTGAAGTGTTGGGGCGCGATTGAGAAGAATGGGATGCTCGCTGATAACTTCTTCGAGAATATCCCATACTTCGGGCTTTACTCTTTCCACCATTCTCTTAGCTGACTTAATCGTATGAACATGGCCGCGCTCTTTCAGCTTCTTAATAATGAAGGGCTCGAAAAGCTCGAGTGCCATTTTCTTAGGAAGTCCTGCCTGATGAAGTTTGAGTTCGGGTCCCACAACAATAACGGAACGGCCTGAATAATCGACGCGTTTTCCGAGCAAATTCTGACGGAAACGACCTTGTTTACCTTTAAGCATGTCGCTCAAAGATTTCAGCGGACGATTTCCGGCGCCTAATACCGGGCGACCGTGCCGACCGTTGTCGAAAAGCGCATCCACGGCTTCTTGAAGCATGCGTTTTTCATTTCGAATAATCACATCGGGCGCTTTGAGATCAAGAAGCTTTTTTAACCGATTGTTTCGGTTAATCACGCGACGATACAAATCGTTTAGATCGGATGTTGCAAACCGGCCGCCATCCAAAGCAACGAGCGGCCTTAGGTCCGGCGGAATGACCGGAACTACGTCAAGAACCATCCACTCCGCATTATTGCCGGACTTGAAAAACGAATCGACGATTTTAAGAATCTTGATAGCGCGCAGACGGGCTTGTTTTGATTTAGAAGTCCGAAGTTGTCTTTGATATTTCTGCACAAGCTTCTCAAGCTCAAGTTCCCTAAGCAGTTCGCGAACCGCCTCGGCACCCATCTTGGCGACGAAACTGCCAACACCGTATTGCTCAACAGCTTGTCGGTAATCCTCGTCTGACAGAAGATCCTTTTTCTTGAGTGGAGTTTCTTTCGGATCAACAACTACATATTCCTCATAATAAAGAATCTTCTCGAGAGATCTGATACTCATATCGAGAAGATTTCCAATACGGGACGGCATACTTTTGAAAAACCATATATGCGAAACGGGGGTAACGAGTTCGATATGCCCCATGCGCTCGCGTCTTACTTTGGATTGAGTTACTTCGACACCGCAACGGTCGCACACAATACCTTTATGCTTAATACGCTTATATTTTCCGCAGGTACATTCCCAATCCTTCGTCGGACCGAAAATTCGTTCGCAAAAAAGACCGTCTTTTTCCGGCTTAAGCGTCCGGTAATTGATAGTCTCCGGCTTCTTCACTTCTCCCCGGGACCATGAACGAATGGTTTCGGGTGAAGCTATTCGAATCGAAATGGAATCGAATATATTGATATCTTGGTTTGGCATAATCTCGACCTTTGCGTTGTAGAAATTTTTTCTACTAATCCGGATTCTTAATCTTTAAGCGCCGTTTCTAATTTTTCCCGTGCTGTTTCGAATTTTTCGCGGTCACGGCGTTCTTTGGTTTCTTTCTTTCTTCGGGCTTCATTTTCTTTAGCCGCTTCGGTTTTCTGGGGTATGATATCCAGACCTAAACTTTGAAGCTCTTTCACCAACACGTTAAAAGATTCGGGCGTTCCCGGATATAAAGCGTTTTCGCCCTTAACAATAGCTTCGTAAATACGTGCGCGACCAATAACGTCGTCGCTCTTTACCGTTAGCAATTCCTGTAGTGTATAGGCAGCACCGTAAGCTTCAAGCGCCCAGACTTCCATTTCTCCAAATCTCTGGCCGCCAAATTGCGCTTTTCCGCCGAGCGGTTGCTGAGTAACAAGAGAATAAGGACCGATAGAACGAGCGTGAATTTTGTCATCGGCCATATGGGCCAGCTTCATCATATACATGCAACCGACCGTAACTTTTTGATCAAACCGCTCACCGGTTCTTCCATCGTAGAGATCGATCTTGCCTTCTTCCGGCAATCCGGCCTTCTTAAGAAGAGCGCGAATTTCAGCTTCCGTTGCTCCGTTAAATACCGGTGATTCCACTTTCATACCTAGCGCTTGGGCGGCCCAACCGAGATGTGTCTCAAGAAGCTGACCGACGTTCATACGTGAAGGCACACCAAGCGGATTTAATACAATGTCAACTGGAGTTCCATCGGGCAAGAACGGCATATCTTCGTCTTGAAGAATTTTTGCAATGACACCTTTATTACCGTGCCGACCGGCCATTTTATCACCCACGGAAATTTTTCGGCGACTTAGAACATAGACAACCACTTTCTTTAAAACGCCGGGCGGAAGCTCGTCGCCTTTTTTCACGCGATCAATTTCACGCGCCCGCTCTTCAACCAGCTCATCAATTTCATCGCCCCAAACGCGGGCAATTTTTCGAATACTTTCTTCCAGCTCCGGTTCGTCTTCCAGGCGAATGGATTCCCAATCGCAACGCTCGAGCTTTTTGAGATCTTTTTTCTCGATCTTACACCCTGCTTTAATTAAAACTTCGCCAAGAACATCGTCGAGAAGATCTTCGGCCAAGGTCTTGTTAACAACCAGATTGGAAACTTTATTTAACCGTTCGTTCTTTAGTTGGTTAATGCGCTCTTGATAACGGTCCTTAATATCATCGATTTCTTTATTTTCTTCGCGCTTTTCTTCCTTTGTTTTCGGCTTGGATTCTTTGCGCTCGAAGACTTTCACATCAACGATGATACCCTCGACCCCCGGAGGTACCGTAAGAGAAGCGTCCCTGACGTCGCCAGCTTTTTCTCCGAAAATCGCTCGAAGCAATTTTTCTTCGGGAGAAAGTTCTGTCTCGGATTTGGGTGTAATTTTTCCGACTAAAATATCGCCGGCATGCACCTCAGCGCCTACGCGGATAATACCGTTCTCATCGAGATCTTTAAGTGCGTCTTCACCGACGTTCGGAATATCGCGGGTAATTTCTTCGTTACCAAGCTTTGTATCGCGTGCTTCAATATCAAACTCTTCGATATGAAGAGACGTATATATATCATCGCGAACAAGACGTTGGCTGATCAAAATCGCATCTTCAAAGTTATATCCGCGCCAAGGTATGAATGCGCATAAAATATTTTTTCCAAGAGCCAGTTCACCGCTCGAGGTCGCTGCACCGTCCGCCAAAATATCTCCGCGCTTTACTTTGTCGCCAACTTTAACGTGCGGCCGTTGATTTAAGCATGTGCCGGCATTGGAGCGTTCAAATTTTTTCATGTGATACGCAAAATCATCTACAACGATTTGCTCTGAATCGATGTATTGAACGGTACCTTTGGCTTTGGTAACAACCGTTGAACCGGAATCTTTTGCCACCCGATGCTCCATACCTGTTCCGACAACGGGCGCTTCTGTAAAAAGAAGCGGTACGGCCTGCCTCTGCATATTTGAACCCATAAGCGCCCGGTTCGCGTCGTCGTGTTCGAGAAATGGAACGAGCGATGCCGCTACGCTAACAAGCTGCTTCGGCGATACGTCCATATAGTCAACTTTTTCCCGGTCTACTTTGGGAAAATCTCCGCGAAACCGCGCTAAAACTTGCGCATCTTTAAATTGCCCATCGGGATTGAGCGGGGCGTTTGCCTGCGCGATAACATATTTATCTTCTATATCAGCCGAAAGATATTCGATTTTTTCGGTTACGTGTCCCTTTTCGACTTTGCGATAAGGCGTCTCCAAAAATCCGATTTCATTGACGCGAGCATAGGTGCTCAAAGAAGCAATGAGTCCGATGTTCGGACCTTCAGGCGTCTCGATCGGGCACAAACGGCCGTAATGTGACGGATGCACGTCGCGAACTTCGAAACCCGCGCGCTCGCGTGAAAGACCGCCAGGGCCAAGTGCGGACAAACGGCGTTTATGTGTGAGTTCCGCCAAAGGATTGGTTTGATCCATAAATTGAGAAAGCTGCGAACGGCCAAAGAAATCTTTAATTGCTGCAGAAATTAATTTCGGATTGATCAAGTTATGCGGAAGAACCGAATCCAAATCGTAAATCGACATACGCTCAAGCGCGGAGCGCTTCATGCGGGCGAGACCGACGCGGAATTGGTTTTGAAGCAGTTCGCCAACCGAACGCACGCGTCGATTGCCTAAATGGTCGATGTCATCTATTTTTACTTGGCCGTTTTTGAGCTTCAGGAGTGTGCGTACAACATTAATAACATCTTCGGCCACCAGCGTTGTCGTATTCTGATTGGTCTGAATATTGAGTTTCCGGTTAAGCATGAACCGGCCGACTTTTCCCAAATCATAACGCTGACCGTCGAAAAACAATTTATCGATAAGATCTTTAGCGCTATCTTTCGTCGGCGGATCGCCAGGACGCATTCTTTTATAAATAGCAAGCTGAGCATCTTCGGTGGACCTGTACGGATCCCGTTCGAGAGTATTTACAATCGCCGGATCGTCGTTCGTAATAACCACGAGCTTAATTTCTTTGATATCGTGGTTAACCATATATTCAAGATTTTCTTTGGTAAGTTTGATTCCGCCGGCAAAAGCGACTTCGTTTGTCGTTGGGTTTTTAATATCGTTCGCCAACACACGGCCTTCCAATTTCTTGAAAGAGGCCTTGTTAAGATTCGAGATTGTCTCAATTTCATAGAGTGCGCTTAAAATGTCAAAGTTCGAAGATACGCCGAGCGCCCGCATAAGCGTGGTCGCAAGGATTTTTCTGCGGCGATCTATATAGGCATACAGAACATCGTTAATGTCGGCTTCAAATTCGAGCCAGGCACCTCGGTAAGGAATAATCCGGACGCTATACATCTTTTTGCCGCTGGCATGAATAGAAGACTCAAGCGACACACCGGGAGAGCGATGCAGCTGGCTTACTATTACTCGTTCGGCACCGTTAATAATGAAGGTACCGGTATCGGTCATGAGCGGTAAATCACCGATATAGACGTCCTGTTCCTTCGAAGCACCCTTACGAACCAGACGCAGCGAAATCTTCAGCGGTGCCGCGTGAGTCATCCCGCGTTTATGGCATTCCTCAACCGAATACTTTGGCTTACCCAAGGAGTAGCCTAAGTATTCCAAGCGGCAGCCCCCGTCAAAACTTTCTATGGGAAAAGGCTCTTGAAAAGCTGCTTCTAAGCCCTGCTTGGATCTCCGTTTTTTGGTCCGGTCCGTTTGCAGAAAATTCTCGTAAGAATTAATCTGAATCTCAACCAAGTTAGGAAAATCCATGCACTCAAGTATCTTCCCAAAAGAAGTTCGCTGACCGACATCGTTGGTCATATGCACTTAGCCTCCGCGTTTTTTTTCAGACAAAAGTGAAGAAATTCATCGCCTCATAAAGCAAATTACTTTAACTCGACTTTTGCCCCGGCTTTTTCTAGAACAGCCTTAATCTTGTCGGCTTCTTCTTTAGTAGCGCCTTCTTTTACTGTTTTAGGGGCGCCTTCTACTAAGTCTTTAGCTTCCTTAAGACCCAAAGAAGTTACCGTACGTAATTCTTTAATAACCTGAATCTTCTGTGCTCCGGCATCGGTTAAAACAACCGTAAACGTTGCTTTCTCCTCGGCTTGAGCAGCACCGGCCGCTCCGGCACCTGCGCCGGCCGCACCTGCCATAGGTGCAACCGCCATCGCAGCGGCGGAAACGCCAAATTTCTTTTCGAGAGCTTTTACGAGTTCGGCAAGTTCAAGAACCGTAAGAGCCTCGATTTCTTTAATAAGAGCAGCCAGTTTTGGACTGAGACTAGCTGTCTCCTGACCTTCTTCTTCGACCGTAGCAGTTTTTGTTGCGCTCATGTTATTTTCCTCCCGGTTTTACCGTTATTGTGTTAACTCTGAGCCGCCGGCTTTTCGCTTGCAGCTTTCAGTACAAGTACCAGAGATTGCATCAATCCCCGTAAATTTAAAACAAATCCAGTGATCGGACTCTTTATAGCGCCCACTACCCTCGCGCGCATTTCCTGTTTTGAAGGAAGGAGTGCTAGCTGTTTGACATAATTTGCGTCAACCACTCGTCCTTCAATCAAAGCGCCGCTGATTTTAAAAGTTTCATCGTGGCTTTTTTGAAATTCAACCAAGGCCTTCGAAATAATCTGAGGCTCGTCAAGGGCTGTAAATACGCAGGACATACTATTAAGAAGTTCTCCCGCGCTTTCGTAACCCATTCGTTTAAGCGCTATACGTGCCAGTTGATTTTTGACAACAAGACAGCGCCTGCCCATGGGCCTGAACGAAGTACGGAGTTCGTGCAAGTCCGCAACTTTGAGCCCCATAAATCTACCGAAGAAAAGATGGGCGCCCGAGAATTCTTTCTCGATATCCGCCAACATCATCTCGTTCATCTTGCCCGGCATAGCTATGTACCTGCCTTAATTAAGAAGAGCCGACACATCCAAACGGATGCCCGGATTCTGCGAAGTTGAAATCGCCGCGCGACGTATAAAACCACCACGGCTGGAAGAAGGTTTATGCTGCAACAAGGCTTTAATAACAGCGTGCGCGTTTTCCAAGATAGCTTTATCATCGAATGAAACTTTGCCGATTCCGATATGGACACCGGCTGTCTTATCGTTCTTCAATTCAACTTTGCCCTTCTTTACTTCTTGGACTGCTTTCGCAATATCAGCCGTTACCGTACCGGCTTTAGGCGAAGGCATAAGGCCTTTCGGACCGAGAATACGACCCAACTTGGAGACGTGCTTCATCATGTCGGGATGGGCAACGATCACATCAAAAGCAAGCCATCCATCCGATACCTTTTGCACCAATTCTTCGGCGCCCACAAAATCAGCACCGGCCGCTTCGGCTTTACGCGCTTCTTCGCCTTTGCAAAAACAAAGAACCTTTAAACTTTTACCCGTCCCGTGCGGAAGATTTACCGCAAACCGAACGTTTTGCTCCGTCTGAGCCGGATCGATACCGAGTTTGAAATTTAAATCAACCGTCTCGTCGAACTTTACCCGGGGAAATTGTTTAAGAAAACCCACAGCTTCCCGAAGCTTATAGAGAACTTCCCGATCGATAACTTCCAACGCTTTTTTGTAACGCTTGCTTCGCTCTCTCATCCGACAACCTCGATACCCATGCTGCGCGCTGTACCCTGAACGGTACGCATAGCGGATTCTAATTTGGTCGTATTTAAATCCTTCATTTTCTCCTTGGCGATAGCTTGTACATCTGCCATGGTGACTTTACCGATTTTATTTCGATTCGGCTCGCCCGAAGCTTTCGCGAGTCCCGCCGCTTTCTTCAACTGCGCCGAAACGGGCGGGGATTTCAAAATAAAATCGAAAGACTTATCCTCGTAAACCGAAAGAACGACCGGGAGAATGGTTCCCTGTCTGTCTTTGGTGGCCTCGTTGAACTTCTTGCAGAAGTCCATAATATTTACACCGTGCTGGCCAAGTGCCGGACCGATCGGCGGAGCGGGATTGGCTTGCCCACCGGGAACTTGAAGTTTAATTTGTACGGTAACTTTTTTCTTTGCCATGATTAAATTTTCTCAACCTGCCAGTATTCGAGTTCGACCGGAGTGGCCCGCCCGAAAATGGTAACCATCACTTTCAATTTACCTTTGTTCGGGTTGACCTCGTCGATCGTCCCGTCAAAATTCGTAAACGCACCTTCTTTTACGCGAACGTTTTCACCGGTCTGAAATTCGACTTTCGGCTTTGGCTTGGTCAGCTGCTCGTCCTGCGTCCGAACGATGCGTTTGATATCTTCTTCTTCCAGCGGCAACGGCTTCTGGCCGGAACCTACAAAGCCCGAAACGCCCGGCGTATTTTTGATGAGATACCAAGTTCGATCGTTCATCTGTACCTGAACAAGAACGTAACCTGGAAAAAACTTCCGCTCGGTTATTTTTTTCTTTCCGTCTTTAACTTCGCTAACTTTCTCGGTGGGAATCAACACCTCTCCGAGAAAATCAGCCAGGCCTTCTGTCTGTGCTCGCGTATGCAAGGCTTGCTTTACACGCATCTCGCAGCCCGTCTGCGTGTGAATCGCATACCAACGCTTGTTCGAAACTGAAGATGTTTGTTGCTGCTCTGTCATGTTTTTTATTTAACGAATAAGAACACGAACCAAAATCGATAGAACAAAATCAATAGACCCGATGAAAATCGCCAGGAGAAATATAGTTACAATGACCACGATAGAGGAGCCGATAAGCTCCTCCCGCTCAGGCCATGCGACCTTGTTAAGCTCTTGACGTGTTTCTTTAAAAAATGTGGTTAATTTTGCTATCATTTCTGCTCGTTTCGTGCGCCTCTCCAAAACGTATCTGCCTTTAACTGCAGGCCAGGAGGGACTCGAACCCCCAACAACCGGTTTTGGAGACCGGCGCTCTAACCAATTGGAGCTACTGGCCTAGAATAAAGCCCGGAACTCAAGGCCTACAAATGCGGGGTCAATTCCTTAAAGCGAAGGTCAAACCCGTTCGTCAATCCATTGACCGGTTATTTCGTTTCTTTATGCGGAGTGTGCTTTCGGCAGAATTTGCAGAACTTGCTTCTTTCGAGCCGCGCCGTCGTGGTGCGTTTGTTTTTTCTGGTAAAATAATTTCGCCGATGACATTCTGTGCATTCAAAAGTAATCAACTCACGCATGACGGTAACAACCTGTTAATGGCTTCATTCCAATAGCTCTCGTAAGAGCTAAACTTAATCTGTAAAAACACCGCTTTTTTATTCCACTATCTCCGATACCACTCCTGCACCGACTGTCTTACCGCCCTCGCGGATGGCAAAGCGTAGATCCTTCTCCATCGCGATGGGGGTAATGAGTTCGGCTTCGATGGCAATATTGTCTCCGGGCATGACCATCTCCGTGCCTTGAGGAAGCTTCATGACGCCGGTAACGTCTGTAGTGCGGAAGTAAAACTGGGGCCGGTAGCCTTGGAAGAAAGGAGTATGTCTTCCGCCTTCTTCTTTGGTGAGAATATACACTTGGCCTTTGAATTTCTTATGAGGGGTTACAGAGCCTGGTTTGGCGATGACCATACCTCTTTCGAGCTGTTCTTTTTCGATACCTCTAAGGAGCAGACCGACGTTGTCTCCTGCTCTTGCATCATCGAGGAGTTTACGGAACATTTCGATACCGGTGATGGTGGTCTTTACGGATTGATCTCTTAAGCCGATCACTTCTACTTCTTCTCCGTTCTTGATCTGGCCTCGCTCTACTCTTCCGGTGCCTACCGTGCCTCTGCCGCTTATGGAGAATACGTCTTCTACGGGCATGAGGAAGGGTTTATCGATATCTCTTACGGGGGTTGGAATATGGTCATCAATGGCTTTGACGAGATCCAGGATGGCTTTGCAGTAGGGGCCGTCTAACTTCTTGGCGCTGGCTTCTTCCAAGGCTTTCGTGGCTGAGCCTCGGATGATGGGTACTTTATCTCCGGGGAATTCGTATTTGCTAAGGAGCTCTCTTACTTCGAGCTCGACTAGATCTAGGAGCTCGGGGTCATCGACCATATCGCATTTGTTAAGGAATACAACCACGGACGGCACACCTACTTGGCGGGCTAGAAGAATATGCTCCCTCGTCTGAGGCATCGGGCCATCGGCGGCTGAGACTACGAGGATGGCTCCGTCCATCTGAGCGGCTCCGGTGATCATGTTTTTGATGTAGTCGGCATGGCCCGGGCAGTCTACGTGAGCGTAGTGACGCTTGTCTGAGTTGTACTCTACGTGGGCGACGGCAATCGTAATACCGCGCTCCCTTTCTTCCGGGGCGTTGTCGATTTGATCATAGGCACGGGCTTCGGCTTGTCCTTTGGAAGCAAGCACCACGGTGATGGCCGAGGTAAGACTGGTCTTACCGTGGTCGACGTGGCCGATGGTGCCGACGTTTACGTGTGGTTTGGAACGATCAAATTTTTCCTTAGCCATGACAATGCTCCTGTTGCTCTTTTGTTTCTAGTCCCGAATTCACCAAACTTCTCAGCTCTCATAAAAAATGAGCTGCTGAAGGGAATCGAACCCTTGACCTCGTCCTTACCAAGGACGTGCTCTACCAACTGAGCTACAGCAGCAGTTTCGGTTCGACACGCGTTAGCGGTGTGCGGAAGAACATCGAAAAAATTTTCTGCTGCTAAAAAATAAAAAAATTTAAAAAATCCTCTCTGTGGGGAACGGCTAAAAAATTTCGTAAAAATAACTTTCGCTATTCTTACTTTTGCGTCCCTCACATGCAGAGAAAAAAATACCTTACGCCTTTAGGACAAAATAATTAGGATAAAACAGGCGGGGATAGAAAACCCCTACAGACAAAGGTGAGATTTTAGCAGAAGTTATTTTAGTGTCAAGCGCTAAGTATATATAACTACGAAATATAGAAGAAAAGTAAGTCGATTGGAGCGAGCGGAGGGAATCGAACCCTCGTCTCAAGCTTGGAAGGCTTGGGCATTACCACTATGCAACGCTCGCTAAATTATAGGCTTGCCAGTTTAAAAGTTGTTTATACTAAATATGTTACATAAAATACAGTTATTTCGTATTTAGTTCCGATAACTAGGCAATTGACGCTGCTTCAACTTCTTGAATCTTCGAAAGTCCGCCGTACATATCGTGCCATGGGTAGGCCTTATCCAGAACGTTGTTAATGGCTTTAATATTAGCTACACCCCGAGTATTCATCCAAGTGCGGAATGCCGGAGCGCCACCTTTGCAATATTCGGAAACTCCATCCGCCCAAGTCGCGCGACCACAAAGCACCCCGCTAAAGTGGACTCCGGACTCTAAAGCTAATTCCAACGATTCACGAAATTCATCATTGCTTACACCCGCGCTCAGATAAATGTAAGGTTTTTTCGCGACAGCCGCGGATTTTCTAAAAAGCTCCATCGCCTGTTTTTTATCATAAGCGACACCCTTTCCGGCAAACGCTTTTGTTCCCTCGACAAATTTCATATTAATCGGAATTTCGATTTTCAAAACGTCTACGCGATACCGGTCTTTGGAAAATTCTTGAATACTTTTCGTCACAATCTCCGGTTTAATTTTCGCGTATTCAATATCTTTTTTCTCGTCGCGGCTGTTCAAACCGTACCCGACGAATTCCAAGAAAAAAGGAATGCCATTTTCTGCGCACTCCCGGCCGATTCCCTCGACCCAGTCATGCTTTTTCTCATTAATATCGGGCTTTTCAAGCGGCGTGTAATAGAGAAGAATTTTGATGCAATCCGCCCCATTTTCCATGAGCTTTTTGACATTCCAGCCATCAAGTAAATCTCCCAGACGGCCCGGGGAAGTATTGTCGTAACCCGTTTTCTCATAAGCAAGGAGCACTCCTGCCCTTTTGTCGCGCGCTTTCACTGCGGGGAGTCCATATTCAGGATCCAAAAGAATAGCCGAGGCATGCGGAGTAAGCGCTTTGGCAACTTCTACCTTGAACTCTTCCATCATCTGAGGCGTAACCTGAGAATCGGGAATGCCCTTTCCCTTTGCGATTGACTTCAACAACGAACCGCGCTGATCCATAGCGGCGGCTCGAATAACACCTCGATCGTCTGAAACAGCTTTCAATCCGCGTAATTTACCTTTGCTTATTTTAACCATGGCTAGACTCCTCGACCTGGAATGGGTTATGAAACGAAGTCGATATTATAGAGAAACTGGATTTGATTTCAAACTCTATATGCTATTTCACTTCGTTTGGTAGCTTGAGAAAAGTCAAAATCTTCGGGCAACATCACCAAGAGTAACTATCGAGTAACGTCGGAGAAAATTCCATGACTTTAATATGTAATCCCGCATCATAATCACTCAAAATTCACATCACCAAAATTCAATAATTCTGCAACGGATGCGCCTGCTTCGCCCTGAAATTTGACTCTTTTTTAGTCAAACTTAGGCATCTAAAACCATAATTCCCTATTAATAACTAGATACAATTTACTTACTTCTATTCTTTTTTAACTAAAAAATGTATAGTTTTTTTTGATATACATCGTAAGTTATTTATTTATTTAGGGTTATAGAAAAATAAAAGAGCCGCTCATTTAACCCTAAATTTGTAGCTAATTATAACAGCGGGTACTCTTTAGGTAACGGATTTCTAAGTACAAAAAATTCACGGATGACGTTTTTTCAAACCTACTTAACCCGTAAAACAAATTAGGTTAAGCCCGGCAAGGAAGACGAAGTTTTATTTTTTAGCGATTCTATAAGGAGTGCGGATGCGGAATGGCTAACGAGGAAACGAAGGGAATCCTAAGTCAAGTTCATGGAAAACGGACACGATACGGATTCTCGCGCTTTTCTTCTTTCGTTATTACTTTAATATCTATTCTATTTTCAATTATTTACCCTTCCCCGACCCACGCTCTCACATTCAGTAATCTTTCAAAAACAAACGTAAGCGTAGAAATTCATTCCAGCCGCACTTCGGGTGTGACTCCTCTTAGCGTTTTTTTCGAAGCACAAGTAAAGGACAGCGGCAACAAAATAAAAAAACCATTCCTCGAATTGGACTACCTCTGGGATTTCGGTGACGGAAAACAAATGAAGGGGCCTTTGGCCGCTCACGTGTTTGAAAGCGAGCGTGATTTCCAGGAATTCCGCGTAACGCTTACGGTAAGCAACGCCGAAGGCGAGCTTGCGACCGCCGAGAAAACTATTTGGCTCAAACCCCCGACTGGAAATATCCGCTGCGTAGCGGCAGAAAATTCGGGAGATGCTTTCATTGGCTGTCCCGCCACCAGCAAGGATCGTGTCGTTAATTCAAATTTCACGGAAGCACTCGTTTGGATCAACGAGGATAAAGATAACCGTGTTCTACTCTTTCGCCGAGGCCAAACGTTTTATGCTGACGGCAACCAACCCCCTATTCCTGTAGAAGGACCCGGGATTATTTCTTCTTTCGGCCTCAGCGCAGAAGAGCCCGCTGTCATTCGTAATGACAAGCCCGGTACGCTCATTTGGCTTAAATCAAGCGCCAAGGACTGGCGAATAACGGATCTGAAATTCATCGGAAATGGCGATGAAAAAAGTAAGGCGATCTCGATAGATTCTGAAAACAATTTAATTCTGCGCATTGGCATTGAAAAATTTGGCGAAGGTATAGAATCCGCGAATCCGCATTCACTTAGAAACACCGTGGCGCAATCGAACCTAAAGCAAATTTCGAGGAACGCTCTCTTTGTCGACGGCGAAGAAATCGCTCTTATGGAAAACACGATTCTTGAAGCCGGCACCGACCCGGAAATGCTCGGCCACGCTCTGCACATTAACTACGCAAAAAAAGTTCTCATTTTTAGAAATACGCTGGGCGCGAGCGATCCTCTGGCTTTAAAAATCCAAGGCCGAGCCGTGGAAAATTCATCAACAGGAAATATCGTGATCTCCGAAAATGAATTTCTCGGGAACGAAACGGATCTCAAACATGCCGCGGTAATTGAAATCAGCCCGACCGATTTAGAAAACGCATTTATGCTGGAAAATATTTTATTCGAACAAAATACAATTCGCGCAGGAAAATCTACCCGCTTCGGTCTCCAATTAAGCGCCGCAAAAGGCATGAGCATTCGAAACAATATCTTCATCGCGACGCAAGCCGAAGTCTCTTACGCCGCCATTTCGATCGCCTCGGACTCATCGCAGGATATTCACATGTACAACAATGTTTTATACCGTAGCGCTGCCGAAACGGAGGAATTTTGCTTCCTCAACGTAGAAGGAAAAAATATCCGGGAACTGTTTTTAAAAAACAACATCGCCTCGATCACTTCACTAACCGGCCCAAAAGCGGCCTACCTTATAGAAATCCCGGGCACAAGCAATCTCCTGCAATTTTCTTCCGACTTCAATTTGCTAAATATTAATCGAACCGCCGGCGGGTTCTGGGCAAAATCGGCGCTCGGAAATCATCGCCTCGTCGAATGGCAGAATCGATTTGAACAAGATCTTCATTCGCTCGAAGGCGATCCGCGTTGGGTAAATCCGGATAAAGATGATTTCCATCTTGCACTCGGAAGTCCGGCCAAAGGAGCCGGAACGGATGAAGTTGAAGGCGTGTTCGACGATTTAGATGGTGAATTGCGAACAACCGCACAGCGTAAGGTAGCTATTTCCAATGTGGACAACGATTCGCCGGCGCTGGGTTCATCATTTACGGATTTACTCGATAGCCATTTTGGAACAAAGGGAAAAGAATGAAACGTATTACATCATTCGTTACAAGTTTAGCGTTGGCATTGACTCAAATCATAATGCCTATGCCCTTTACCCCAAACGCCTACGCAGTAATGGACATCGGTGTTGACCAAAGCCTGGCGATTTTAAGCGTGCTCGATGTCACGCCGGGAACTGCGCTGGAATTTCAGGGACCCAAAGGCGGACCTTTCCAACCCACAGGCTCAGACTATTACACACTGAAAAATTCCGGCGACTTACCTTTAAATTGGACGGCTAATGATTCACTTGGATGGGCAGATTTGACACCCTCTCAAGGAACGCTGGCGCCGGCTGAAAGCATTATGGTTACGGTCAGTATTAATAAGACTGCAAACGGTTTAACTTTTAGTCAAAGCTCATTTAGCAACGATGTTTATTTTACAAATCTTTCAACATCGCAAAGCGTTGTACGACAGGTAATTCTCAGCACAGGCAGTATGGCCATGGCCATGGCTGCTGCAGTACCAAACTTCTGGATAGCACCCGTCGCTGGAATTTGGTCAAACGCGTCAAACTGGGAGCTATTGCACGTACCAAATTCAGGAGAAATCGCGACGTTTGACCCAATTAAATCTAACCTGAACTGTACAATCGATGTACCGCCAAACATCGCCGGACTCGAAATGAAACCGGCTTACACCGGAACGGTCACGCAAAACTCCGGTCAGACAGCCACGATAGGAAGCAGCGGATTTATCACTTCAAGCGGCACATTCAATTCCAATGCGAGCATAACTGTCAACGGCGACGTACAACTGAACGGCGGAACGCTGAATTTAGGTCCGGCTTCACATACCGTCAGCGGGAACTGGATCAATAACGGAGCTACCGTTACCGCCGGTGCTTCTGCGGTTACCTTTAATGCCGCCCCGGGAGCTACTATTACCATTCAACCGGGCACGGTAAATGGTGATTTTAATAACATAACCTTCACAAATCCCGGCGGGGCTCAGACCTTCTACAATCTTGCCGCCAGCCCCAATCAGTTGGTTGCCAGAGGAAATCTAACTATTTCCGGAGCCGCTCAAGTAAAGCCGGCTTTCGCAAACTCTATCTATGTTTATGGAAACTGGACAAATAATGTCGGTCTCGCCGGCTTTAACGACACGACCGCATCCAGTACCGTTGTACTAAAAGGCACAAGTCCTACCGTTTCGGGCAGCACGACATTCCGAAATTTAACGATGCTCGATGACAACAACAATAACCTGGACTCCACACTTACCTTTGAGCAAAGCTCGCAACAAACCATCGCAGGAACACTCACTCTTCAGGGTGGGGATAGTAGCGATAAGATTCTCATTCGATCAACAAGCTTGACAGGCACAGTGGCAAGCCTGAAAGTAACCGGCACGCACAACATTAAATATGTAAATCCTCAGGATAGCAACGCCTGTCCTGAAATTACCGGCCCTTGTTCCGGACAAAAACTTAAGGCCTACAACTCTACTCCAGGAACAAACTTGTCCAACTGGGATTTTGGAAAAACCATAAGCGGTACTGCAACCCAAATTACCAACGCAGCCGCTCCCATTGGAACTTGGGTCAGAATCAGAGTTAATGGCGGCGATTCTTACTCCGCGCAAACAGGCGCCGGAGGCGTATGGAGCGTACCCTATGTACAAAGTTCCGCCGGCGATACTATCACAATCTACGCGGATACAACGGACACCTGGGTACGAGCCAATATCGTCACGATCTCTGATGGAATCAGTACAAACCCAATCAGCGGCTTACAACTTTACGGAGCTCGTATAACGGTTCGCTCAGACAACGGGGCCAACCCTATACGAATCGCCGATATGGTGGACTACGACTCCACATCAGGGGGTGCCAACATGCTTTTCGATGCCGTTTTGGGCTCTCCTAACACGTTAACTACACCGGATACTTCCCTTGATAAGTCGTTATTCATCACGGCCGGCGATACATTTAAACCCGAAGGCACGGTCACGCTCGCTGACGGAGACAGAGTTTGGATTGAAGGCACTTTAACCATGGAAGCAAACAATTTTACGGTTGGAGGGCGCTGGGAAGTTCAGCCCACCGGCATAGTCACCACACCTACAAATACGGTCACATTAACCGGTACCGGTGGCGGCTGGATACGATCCAACAATCAACCTTTATACAACCTTATCATTTCAGGTCTGCCCTACTTACTGACCGGCTTCAATCTAAGCGTTCTGAACGATTTAACATTGAACGGCGGGAGCCTTGACACATCCGCAACAAATTATAGCCTGACTGTGAACGGAAACTTAATCCTATCGGGAACGGGAACATTGACAGCAAACGCAAGCGTAGTAAAAGTAGCCAAATCATTCACGGTTCCGAATACTGCGAACCGATTTGTGGCCGGAACGTCAACAGTTGAACTAACGGGAACCGGTACGCTTACCTCCGGCACCACCAATCCGTTTTATAACCTTACCTTTCCCAATACCGGGTTCACAACGACACTGGCCACCGACATTCAGGTAAACAATGCTTTGACCTTTAGAAACGGAAACGTGCTGGGAAGTGTTGCCGGCATAGATATTTTTTATTACGGAGCGCAATTCACTATCCAAAATCCTTCAATTGCTGCTCTCATGAGCAATCTTACCTTGTGGCTAAAAGAAGGACAAAATGTTCCGGCCGCTCTCGGCTATGCCGGCTTAAAACTGGAAGGTAATACCGTTCAAAACTTTAATGCTGTTGTAAACGGCGCCGTCAGCCAAATCACCGCATCCGGCTCAATCGAACTCTACAACAAAGCAGATTTTCACCAAAATGCCATAAACGTCACTGCGTCATCAATAAAAATCGGCACGCTTTCAAGTGACACAGCTCCTGCCCGCCGCTGGTATACCGATACCGGCAACTTGACCGTTTGGGGAAATGTTGATCTAAACCCGGGCTCTCGCGCGGACAATAGTACGAACGGCAAAGCAGAATTTTACGGAGGGACCGGAAACACAATATATGTACAAGGCTTAATCGCCGATCAATGCACGGCTTTTGCCACTTGCCCTGTCGCCGGCAATTGCTGTCCCGAATCAGTCGTTTATGGAAATTCAAGCACCATCACTCATCGCGGAAACGATTGGAACGGCGCCGCATCATCAACCAATCTCTTCCGCTTCAGATTTGAAGCCGGCACTAATTCTACCGTGATCTTGCAACGTTTAAGCGGAATAGGTACGGCAAATCTTGAGTGCCGCGGTGGCGTGGGTAACAATAATCCGAAACCATTTTACAACCTAACACTGCAAGGGGGGGGCGCCTCTAACCGTCTTTACCGATTAGCAAACGGTGGTGGTGGTCTTAGTACGTTAACGGTAAACGGCCTGTTCAAAATGGAAGCTTGGGCAAAATTCGATAATGGCTCCGGCGGCGGCAACGTGTTCTTCAAAGGCAATTTTGATATCGCCGGTGCAAGCTCAGACGCAAATGCCTTTGATACCAGTGGCTACGGTGTTCAATTCTTAGGCAGTGCCGGCGGCCCCTACACGATAAACACCGGCGGCAAAAACTTTGATGCCGGCGGCGCCACAACCATTCTAATTGGTTCGTCGACCATCAATGCAAACCACAAACTCATAAACTTCCCGTTACAAACCAGCGTTCTGAAAATCATCAATGGCTTGCTGGATCTCAATGGAAATAACCTTACGATTAATTTAAACGACGGCAATACAGCAACCAAAGAACTCTACCTTGAAGAAGTGGACGCGAACAGCGACGGCATTCCGGAATACGCGGGAACGCTCCGCATGAAGGGAACTGAAACAATTAGTCCTGCCAATGTAGACCGGAGTACGGATAAAGGAACTGTAGAGTATGGCGGCGGCGGAAACATCACGGTAACAGGGTTAGCTTACGGGCTGATTTACCACAATCTCACTTTTTCCGACGGCGGAACCCCTGCTCCCACGAGGTGGAATCTAAACGCGGGAGTAACAGTTAACGGCCAACTGAATTTAAATCCATATGGCGGCACGCTCGACCTTGGTTCTTACTCGCATTCTGTTTTATCGGGATCGTGGATAAATAATGGCGTAATTATTATTCCCTCTGCTTCCACCGTTACTCTTACCGCCCCGGCTGCGGCTTCTATTAATGCAAACAGCCAAGCCTTCAATAATCTTACCCTTTCCGGCGCGGGTCCTTTTACTTTAATGAACAGCCTTACCATAAACGGAAATTTGATTATTTCGGCAGGAACCCCTCTTAATACAAATGCAGCCAATTCTTATCCGATAACGGTGGGGGGAAATTGGAACAATTCCGGAACCTTCACAGCCAATTCAAGCACCGTTACATTGAACGGTACAAACCAGACGATCACAGGTTCCACAACATTTAAAAATCTGACCATGATTGACATCAACGATAATCTGAATTCTACACTCACATTCACCGCCGCTGCCGTTGCACAGCAAAACATCACAGGCTTTCTCAAACTTTGGGGCAACGACTCCACCGACGACATGATTCAAATTCGATCAACCATACCCGGCACAAAAGCCAAGATCAACGTGACTGGCTCGCACGATATTCGGTTTGTCAACGTACAGGACAGCAACGCCTGTCCCGGAACTCCGCCCACCTGCTCCGGTCAGAGGCTTCAGCCGAGAAATTCCGTTGATAGCGGTAACAACTTCAACTGGAACTTTGGTGAGAATTTATCGGGTTGGGCATACAAAGCCGACGGCATTACAAAGATAACTTCGGGAACGGTAGCCGTCAGCATAAACGGCAGCTTTTTTTATACCACGGCCATTCAAGGAGACGGGAGCTGGGTGATGAACAACATTCAGACTCTCCCCGGCGACACAGCTACGTTTTACTTTACAAACTCACCCGTGCCCATGCCGGGCAATGAGAAAGCAAATGTTGTTGTCGCCATCGTGAACGGCGATCTGCAAACCAACATTTCGCTTATTCAAAATAAAGTAATTGTCCAATCCGAATTTGCGGGTGGTATACCTCTAAGAATTGCGGATATGGTGTATTACGACAGCGATCAAAACAACCCCGACATGCTTTTCGATGCGGAGGCGGGAACACTTTCGGTTGAAACAGGGGTCGAACTTTTCATTCCATCCGCCCACGTATTCACTCCGGAAGGCTCTATTTTACAGGTTACAAATATCACATTGGGCGGGATGCTGGATATGACGGGAGGTGGAAATATCGAGGTCGTGTCGGGTAACTGGACAACGCAATCGACAGGATATTTCGTGCCTTCGACGAGTACGGTACGATTCAGCGGTACGTCTTCAATAAATAACTCAATAACCCCAAGCTTCTACAATATTACTTTCGCAGGAGGAACTACTACCCTTACTGACCCTGTTGGAGATTTAAACATAAGCGGCACTCTTCGTTTTGAGACGGTTGGAATCGTTGACGGAACCCTAGCCGGTAAAGGTATACTCGCCACTACCGTAAACCATTCCGGTACGAGCATCGTGATTGATGACCAGAACGCGCCAAACACGATGACCAACCTCACGCTTCACATCACAAATGGGCAAAATCTTCCTGCATCGCAGGGTTATGCACGCCTCGAGCTTGATCAAGCAAACGGTATTTTTGGTCTGCTTGGTAACATCAAGTGTTCAGATTATTTGAACCTGCAAGGCGGTACCCTTAATCAGAATACACGCTCTGTAATTGCCGGCGCGCTTATTCTCGGTGGGTTCGAAGGATACGATACAACGTGGAATACGGGAAATGGAAATTTGGCTGTTAACGGGCATTTAATGATGTCGGTCATGTCTGGTTCTTTCACATTCAATGCGGGATCAAGTCAGATATACATTGGAGGTGATTTAACAGTTGCAGACTTTAGCGTTCCTGCTTGGTTCCAAGCACAATCCAGCACAATAACTCTTGCCGGCAACTTGATTGTGTCTAACTTCGGAAGCTTTGTGGCCGGTACCTCTACGTTGATTCTGGCTGCCTCAAGCAGTCCGCGCACGCTTAACACGACCGGCGCACTAAACAACTTGATTCTAAGTGATGCTTTGGGAATTGATCCGACTTATGCTCTCGGCTCAGCCGTCACGGTTAACGGCGACTTCAAAATTGAAAACGGTGCGAGCCTAGACATGAAAACGTTTTCTATAACGTTCAAGAAAAATTTCGACATCGCCGGCGCAACCAATTTCATCACCAACGGCCGGGATATTTCCTTCGCGAAAAACGGAGGTGCCTACACCATTGATACCAAAGGAATTGATCTCGGGGCGTCCAGAGTTACCTTTACCAACTCCGGCGCCTTCGGATCGAATACGCTCATAAATAATCCCCTTCATTCAGACTTTGTAACGGTTTCAAGCGGCGAGCTCGATCTGAACGGACAGAGCATGATCGTAGATAAAGATCTTCTTCTAGACGGTTCCGGAACCCTCCGGCTTGGCTCCGTAACTCACTCAATAGGCGGTAATTGGACTGCAGCAGGAGCCGCATCTCTTTACTCTGATTTCAGCACGGTTGCTTTCAACGGAACATCCGGCCAAACGATTTCCACGGGAAATCGATCCTTTTTTAAAATGGACGTCAATAAGAATTCAGGATCAGTAACTGTTTTGGACATTTTACGTGTGACCGGAACGCTTTCCGTTACAAAAGGAACCCTGGACGCAAGCGGCAATTTCTTAACCGTAGCAACGCTGAGTTTGCCCGACAACGCTTTGAGCAAGTTGCGGCTCTGGGGAAATGAAACTTTAACGATTACCAACCGCGCTCTCGACTCGGGCACGGTTGAATACGGCGGAGGTGCGCTTGTTTCGAACAGCCTTAGTTATGGCGACAATTATTGGAACGTAATTTTCGATGACGCCGCGAGCACTTGGACGCTCGCCGGCAATTTGGATGTCGGAAATGATTTCAAAATCAAGAACGGAATCGTCAACCTCGGAAGCGGCCGACATAATGTCGGAGGAACGTGGACAAGTACCGGCGGAATTGTAAATCCTGATACGTCGACCGTTGTTTTTGATGCGCCTTTAGGAACGATTGCGGTACCTGCTGAACCTTCGCCCGGAAAGAATTTCTTTAACCTCGTATTCGAAGATCCCGATGGCGGCGCGGTACCAACATTCGAGACTTCGGCCGCACTTCCCTTCCTTGTGGCTAACAGCGTAACCGTTCAAAATTCAGCGCTTCTCAAACTGAAAAATAATCTCGATGTAAACGGCGATGTGATTATTACGAGCGGCGCAAAAATCAACAACATTGCCGGCCGCCAAATCCGCGTTGCCGGCGACTGGACGAATAATGTAGGTGCGGCAGGTTTTGTTGACACGGCCGGTCAAGTAATACTGAATGGAGTTACGCAAAAACTTGGTGGCAGTACAACCTTTAATCATTTAGAGAAGATAGGATCTGGAACGCTTACTTTCCAGGCCGGTTCAACACAGACCATCACAGGACTTGCTACGTTGATAGCAAATGGTCTTAGCACAGACGAAATGTTAAGCCTTACCACAGATACTCCAGGAACGCCGTGGAATATTATTGTTCCGGGAAGCTACGATTTATTACAAGTTGCCATAAAGAATGGAAATGCTTTGGCAAGTCCCAGCGCTCCGCTCACGGTCATTGATGGATACGATGCCGGCGGTAACACCGGCTTTGTGTTTGGCGCTGCCGCAGCAGCCTGTGGCGGCAGCCTATGCGGAACCCTCAAAAGGACTAACGGTACGGCCATTGTAGGAGCCTGTGTTGAGGCCCGCAGAACTCCTAATAGTACCGGGGTTCCGGGATCGGCTCTTCCTAATTCTCTGTGCAATACTGCTTCAGCAACAACCGATGCCAGTGGGAACTGGAGCATAAGTAGTGTTAACACCGCCTCTTCTACGATCACTATCTATCTGCACACTCTCTCCGGAAAACCCTGGAAATCTAATGCGGTTATTGTTGGCCCCTCTACTAACGTAGCGATAAGCGGCATCGATCTCGTAGAGAATCAGATCTTGGTCCGATCTGAATCCGCCTCACCTGTTACCAATTACAATTTTGACCGATGGGATGGAGCTAACAGCAGCTACATGCTCTTTAATCTAATCCCCACTGGAACCAAATACCTCTACATGGATAACGGAACAACATTCTATATCAACGCAGGTAATACCTATCAACCGCAAGCTACAGAAGCGCTTGGTGACATTCAAAATATTATCATAGACGGGACATTGGATCTGAGTCTTGCGGGCAGTAAGAATCTTTTTATATACAATGATTGGACGGTTAACGCTTCCGGTAACTTCATACCGGCCGGAGGCTTGGTCACCTTTAGCTTTACCAGCGGTAGCGACCGGAAGATCACCAATAACGGCGCAGCGGCATATGACTTTTATAATATCATGTTTCGTAATAACGGTATATTCCATCTGGAAACCGATATGAGCGTCGAAAATAATCTCACACTCGACGGCACTACTTCTAACACTCTGACGACAAGAAATTTTGCAAACAATCAAAACTTCAATTTGAGTGTAGGAAATCCGTTGATCGCCGGCTCCGGGGATATCAATATTCCTACCGGCTTATGTAAATTTATTGCCAATTCAAGCACGATTTCCGTAGGCGGGGATTTCATCGTTGGAAATACGGCCGGATCATTTGTGGCCGGCACATCCACCGTTGATCTTACAGGCACAGGCACACTATCAAGCCCGGCCAATGATCCTTTCAACCTTAAGCTTGCCGCAAGCGGTAAAACGACAACACTTACAGGCAATGTCAGTACTTGGGGTAGGCTGGAATTTAAAGGCGGTGCCATCTCTGCTTCAGCTCCCCGTACTATTTTCCAATGGGGATTGCCAACCGTAATCGCGTCTACAACTATTTTGCCGGCTAGCCCCAATTTCCTTACCCTTTATATAGGAAAGGGGCAGGCCGTTCCCGGATATTTGGGATACGGCAACCTTACTTTATACGACCTGTTCACGCAATTTACAGCCCAAGGCGATATCACATGCTTGGGGAATCTTACATTAGATCTCGGGTACTTTAAGCAGCAACTCAAATCCCTAACGGTCTCCGGCTTAACATCGGTTGGCCAAACATCATCATTTCAATGGGACACGGAGTCTGGGAATGCAGACCTAAAAGATCTAAACGTGGGCGCCAAAGCTAATATGAATGTCGCAAGCAATGTTTTTCGCGCTCAAAACATAACGTTTAGTTCTCCTCTTGCAGGCGCCGCTTTTAATGCGGGAGCAAGCAATATCTACGTCACCAAGGATTGGAACAATGCGCTAGCGTTTCCATTTACTGCCCAAACATCAACGGTGACTTTTGAAGGTACTACCACCAACAACATCACATCGGGAGGAAAATCTTTCTACAATGTGAAAGTTAACGGAACTTCAACAAAACTGGCCGACGCTCTTAAAGCAGATGCCCATTTGGATATTCAGGCGGGCATATTCGATAGCCAAAGTAAAGCGATTACGGTCGCAGGCCACTGGAACCAAACAGGCGGAACGTTCATGGCCGGAACGGGTACGGTGACGCTTAACTCGCCGACCGCGTCCACACTCTTCATAAAGCCAGGCGCTTCACCTATAAACAACTTTAAGGATCTTGTGCTTACCGGACAAGGCAGATACGAGCTTAAGAATCATTTGTACGTCGATGGGAATTTGACATTTCAAAGCAGTGCCGTCCTGGATACCAAGGATTCAGTGTCCGGCATTGTCTACAATGTCAACGTTAAAGGAGATTGGCTGAACAATCAAAGCAGTGACACCAATTTTGTACCGCAGACAAGTACGGTTACATTGACCGGCACACTACAAACTGTCAAAGGAAACAACAAGTTCTACAACTTCACGAAGATCAAAGCCGGCGACACATTAAAATTTGAGGCAAGCAAACTCCAAACGGTACTGAAGAAACTGACTCTGAAAGGAAGTGTTGGTAGTCTTCTCTACCTTGACTCTACGGTCTTAGGAACACAATGGAAGCTTAAAGTTGATCCCACATGCGGTACAAACACCGATTGCTTCGACATAAACTATGTCGATGTCCAAGACAGCGATGCTTCTCCCGGAAAATCCATATACCACACCAATACCACCAATAGCGGGAACAATATAAATTGGTTTTCGACCGTTTTCACGTGGACCGGCGCTGATCTTACGAATCCGAGCGACTGGACAAAACCGGCCAACTGGACATCCGTTCCCGCAAGCCCCGATTATCCACGTGGTGTAGATGACAAGGCCGTTATTAATTCCACAAGTTCCATAATCGAAACTCCGGCTACTCCGCTCACCATCGGTGCTCTTGAAACAAGCGGAACATTTTCAGGAACGCTGCATCTTAATGCCCCGCTTTCTGTGAAAACCGGTGGAGTGCAAGGCGGAGTAGCCAGCATTCAGCAGGGTACGGTCGATATCAGCGGATTTGGTCTCACGGTAGAGGGTTCTTTTAATTTGAACGGTAATGCAACTTTCATATTAAAGGGCGATGAAACCATTACATTGCCTACAGGCTTTACCACCCTAGGCGGCAACAGCACCGTAATATATAAAGGAAACGGTATAAGCATACCGATACCGGGACTCGCCATGGGCAACACTTACGGAAATATCATATTCAATAGTTCGACTGGAATCGGCGGCTGGACTCTGCAAAATAATTTGAGTGTCAACGGCGATTTCACAATCAATAGCGGGACGGTTGATCCCAATGGTAAGACCTTAGAGTTTTACGGCGATTTCACATTGACCGCTCCCGGGGTATTCTTAAGTAATTCTTTATCGACACTGAAGTTCCTCGGAACAGGAACTATTTCGTCCAATTTACCTACTGAACTCACCTTCCCTAATCTTTACTTTGGAAGCGCAAGCAATATCACATTGGCTACAAATGTTTATGCGTACCTCTTTGGCAATCTTACTTTCGACGGGGGAACGATAAACGGTTCCAATCTGTCCCTATACGCCGTAACACCTAATATCACAATTAATCCTCTCACAACCATGAATAGCCTTCACCTGATTTTTGCAGTGGATGCTTCTATACCGGCTTTTAACGGCTATAGCCATCTTGGGATCGATTGCTGGCAGAATTGTTCGGGTCTAACAGGTGTTTTCCACTTAAGCGGCAATATCCAATGTAAAGATAGCTTTGCTATCAACGAAGGCTTGTTCTTCCAAGATGGACATTCACTCACTGTAACGAATGGTTACGCTGCAATGGGCATGTTAGGTGTGGCAACACTCATTTGGAATTGGGACACAAGTGACGGAACTGCTATCATTGGCGGAGCTATCAATATAACTAACGGAAACCTTTATTTCTCTGCAAACTTTCCCAAGTTCGATGCTTTTAAAGCGAATGATAGCGTCATTACTGTGTCAGGAGATGTAGTTGGCAGCTACGGTAATGTCGGTATAGAAGCCGGCTTGAGCCTATTTAAAGTTGGCGGCAATTGGCTCAATAGCGATGGGCTAAATAATGAAGTTCTTTGGTTCTATGGCCAGAATAGCATTGTAGAATTCAATGGCACCGGCCCTCAACGAATCCTTTCAGAACTGGATCCAGACCCCGCCTATCCTCACTTTAACACTGTACGCATAAATAAACCCACCGGTACGGCAACTTTGGAAAAAGATCTATATGTGGATGGCGATCTCGAACTGATGAGTGGGACATTTGACGCCAACAATAAAGTCATCAAACTCAAAAAAGATTGGAAGTATATCGGAGGCACTTTCGTCCCCGGCACAAGCACGGTCCGCCTAGAAGGTACGGGTGACCAGGTTGTGACCACCGGCGGTCAGAGTTTCGCAACGCTAGCGATCGATAAAACCTCAGGCCTTGCTTTCCTCACAGATATTTTAACCGCAAATACACTTAGTCTTACGAAAGGAACATTCTATTCGGCTGGTAATAATCTTACGGTCCAAAATGTAACTTTTTCCTCTGATCCAACCGCAAAGCTAAAATTGCACGGTAACGAAGTAATCCCCGGAACCGCGGCACTGGATGCAACAAAAGGAACGGTTGAATACGGCGGGGGCGGGGCAGCTGTAAATTCGACCGGACTTAGTTATAGAAATGCCTATTGGAATCTAAAGTTTAATGATTCATTAAGCACCTGGAATCTTACAGGGAATGTCGACGCCGGAAATAATCTCGATATGTTGGCTGGTACGGTAAATCTCGGAAGCGGCACGCACAATGTTGGAGGAACCTGGACAAGTTCAGGCGGAATTGTAAATCCCGATACCTCGACCGTTGTTTTTGATGCGCCTGCGGGAACGATTTCTATACCTACCGGACCTTCACCCGGCAAGAATTTCTACAACCTAATCTTTGACGGTCCGAATGTCGGGCCAGGTGCTACATTCGAAACTTCGCTTACTCTTCCATTCCTTGTGGGCAACAATTTAACCGTTCAAAATTCAGCGCGACTAAAACTTCGAAACAACCTAGATGTGAATGGAAGCGTAACCACAAATTCCAGCGGAGCCATCGATAACATTGGCGCTGCAAACATCAACGTTGCAGGAGACTGGACAAACAATGTAGGAGCGGCAGGTTTTATAGACACCGCAGGAAAAGTTATTCTCGACGCCACTGACGGTCTCACTCAGAGATTGTCTGGCAGTACCACGTTCAACCATCTTGAGAAAACCAATTACGGAACGCTTACCTTCCAGGCTGGTTCCACGCAGAAAATTACTGGTCTTGCTACCCTCCTCCTCCAAGGCACAGACACAGATAATATGCTTACCCTTCAGTCAGACACACCCACCCAGCAATGGTTTCTCGATATCACCGGAAGCTACAGCCTTCAATACGTCATCGTTTCCGATGGAAATGCAACCAACTTGATCTACAGCGATACCAATCCTATCAGTGTGATAGATAGTTTTGATGGTGGGAATAATGCCGCCATGGCCTTTGGGGCAACGGTCTCCGGAACCGTAAGGAGAGCTGACGGAAGTCCTCTGACAGGTATTAGCGTTAACGTAATTGTACGCGTAAACGGCGGAAGCCCTCTTCCAAACTCGACCGGTCAAGCCACCAACAGCGCCAATGGAACATGGAGTATTCCATCCGTAACCACCAATCCGGGTGATACCGTAACTGTTTACATTAAGAATGCAACATATAAAGGTAACGTGATTATTTTAGCCAGCGGCAGTTCAAACATAACCGGTGTAGATCTTACGGACCAACAAATCACCATCCGATCCGACTACGGAACGAATCCGGTTACCAATAATGATTTAGATAAATTTGACGCAAACAAACCTGTTTGCCTGCCAAGTACTACAACCTGCGCGGATAAAGTTTACATGCTTTTCACTGTCGGCCCGAGCGGATCAAATAAATATCTCACCACCAATAACGGTTCCACACTCTACATCAATGCGGGAGATACCCTTAAACCGACAGCCACGGAACAAATTAATAGCCTCTGCAACATAGTTATCGACGGGACCTTGGACATGAGCACGAGCGCCATCAAGAATTTCCAGATCTCTAATGGTAATTGGACGGTTAATGCCAGTGGAAATTATATTCCGGCGAGTGGAAAGGTAACTTTTAGCAGTAACGGTACACAGAAGATCGCCACTCTGGGTACGGTTGGCCCTGATTTTTATGATCTGAATCTGCAAAGCCCGCTTAATACCGGTCGTTATTATTTAGAAAGCGACTTGACCGTTCAGCGTGATCTCACGATAAGTAACGGAATAGGCACTCTCGACACAAAAAATCAGGCAGGAACCCAGATATTTAATGTAGTGGTAGGAAACGATCTTACACTTCCGGTGGGTGGAGGAAAACTCGTTGCCAATTCCAGCACGATAAGCGTCGGAAGAAATTTCACGGTCGCTACCCCGGCGGGATCGTTTGATAAGGGCACATCCACAATCGACATGAGCGGCAACGGCTCGATCTCAAGTCCGAACGATAATTTTTATAGCTTAAAGCTGGCGCCATCCGGCGCAACAACTACACTCACCCACAATATTACTGTTAACAACACACTCGAATTTAAGGGCGGAGCGACAAGCGGCGCATTTACCATTACTCAGCTCGGTGCTTCAACTCTGATTTCCTCAACGACCTCAATGCCCGGTCTAACGCTCTACCTTAAGAAAGGCCAAATTGTGCCGGCATATGACGGCTATCACCAGCTCAAGTTGAATGGACTCGTTGCGGAGCCTTTCACCTCTGGAGGAACTATCAAATGTTCTTCCGGACTCATTCTGGAAGTCGGTAGGTTCCTTCAACAGGGCTTCGCCGTTGACACCTTGGCTACCGATTTAACAATGGGAACCCTGGGATCGACTCAATGGGATACCGGTGGCGGACAGGTCACAACAACCAATTTTGTTCTCGGAAGCAACGCCGTCTTTAATGCGGAAAATAGTAACATCACTTTAAATAACATTGTCTTTCCCGCACCCGGATCAGGCAGGTTCAACGCCGGTCTTAGCGCAATTACAGTAAAGGGCAATTGGGACAATACTACGGGCTTTACATTTAACGCCGACGATTCAACAGTAATTTTTTCTTCTGTTCCAGCTGACAGATTTATCACCTCGGGCGGCAAGGTATTTAAGAACGTTAAGATTAATTCACCAGCTCCCGCTTGGGGCGCAAAACTTCAAGATGCCATGATCATTACTGGAAATTTCGATATGCTCAGCGGCTATTTGGATGTTCAAACTTTTCCAATTAATCTCGCTGGAAACTGGACAGAAACCGGAGGCGATTTCCGGCCTCAACTCGGAACGGTAACCTTAAACAGCCCATCCGATCAAAACATTCGATTGAATGGCGATCATTTCCACCACGTCGAGAGCAATAAAGCAACCGGTGAGGTGGTCTTGGCAGATGCCTTCTTTGCCGACGGAAATGTTACGGTTACAAAAGGTACGTTCTATTCCAACGGGCAAAACTTGACTATCGCCGGGGCGTTGAATCTACCAAGCGACACGCTAAGCCGACTACGACTGCACGGCGGCGAGACGGTCACCATTGCCGCCAAAGATGTGAATTCCGGCGTGGTGGAGTATGGCGGCGCTACGGTCGACACCTCGGTACTTGGTTACGGAAGTGAATATTGGATTCTTGCGTTTAACAATGCATTAAGTACGTGGCATCTGCCCTCCGGCTTTACCGTTCACAAGGAAATCCGCCTAAACGCCGGCACGGTTGATCTCAGCTCTTTCACGCATACGATAGAAGGCCCTTGGGTCAACACAGGCGTTACCATTATTCCAGGCAGCTCCACAGTCGTTTTCAATGGCGCCTCAACTCCTATTTCCATCACCTCGCGCACACAGCCTTTCTATGATCTCACATTTGCCGGCGCCGGAAAAAACTATCAGCTCCAAGATGCGCTTTTAGTTCATCATAATCTCACCGTACCGAGTGTAACCAGTCTTGATGCAAACGCATTTCCGGTTGAATTCGCTTCTGAAAACCAAGCTGAAGTCGCCGCCGATGGTGTAACGTTTGCAAATCTGACCGTCGGCAAGCTTACAAACGGCGGTCTTAAGATCGTCGGCAATTCACTCAACATCTTTGGACTCTTGACCATTGCTTCCGGCACTCTCGATGTCAACGGCAAATCACTCACTGCAACAGGCTTCGAAAATAGCGGCATCCTCAAACGCCAAGGCGAAGGCACCGAGGTCGTCGCACTCCCGCAAGACCTCAATTCCGGCACGTGGATTTACCAAGGAAACGGCAGCGGCACTCTCGGCATCAAAGATTTTGGTGCGGGATCGGATTATTTTTATTTAATCATCGACGCAGCTAATGGTGTAGAAACTTTTTCGATTTCCGCCAATCTTCAAGTTGTTAATGAATTAAACGTGGTCAAAGGTACGCTCGGTCTCGGAAATAAAACCCTGCGAACACTTAACGAACTCAATATTACGGGCGGTACGCTGGAAGCTTTGAACGCGTCACTTGATCTTCAAGGCCCGACGCTTATTACAGCCGGCGTGTTTAACGCGCCTTCGGGAACATTTCCCCTTAAACATAATTTCCGTCATCTGGGTGGGAGCTTTAATCATAACGGCGGAACGGTGGAATTCACCGATTCAGCATTGAATTCGCTTACCGAATCGGCGGGAATTACCTTTTTTAATTTGAAATGTGTAACTCCGAATAAACGTATTCTTTTCGCTGCAAATTCATCCGTTACCGTTGAAAACAGTTTCATCATGAAGGGCACGGACGTAAACGGTCTACAGGTTGGCCCTTACGAGAGCACGACAGCCGTTCATTTGGAAACGGCCAATCCTTCCCCGGCCGTTTGGAATCTAATACTCAACGGCACGAAGGACGTTGATTATGTCGACGTCCGCGGATCGCACGCGAGCGGAAGCGCGGTGCCTCTCGTTCCCGATCCCAACGTTCATTATCGCTTTAACAACGGTGGTAACAACGAAAATTGGTTTACCGGTAGACTGCGAAATACAGGTGTTGCTCTAAATGATTACGATGCTGGTGCTGCAAGCGTTGGCACCGTTGCCTTTGATCTATCTAGCACATTGCCTTCGGACGGGAAAATTGTGGTGAAATTCCCAGCCGGATTTAACATTTCTGGAATAACCACCGTATCCGGAATTTCACCCAGCTTAACAGGAACCCTGATCATTGAATCTATTACAGGCCAGGCAATTTCCTTACGCCGAAGCGGCGGCACTCCTACGCCACCCGCCACCAGCGTTTATTTCAATTTAAGTTTCGTCACGAACCCCACTATTACGGGCCTCACAGGAAACTTTATTATCGAAACCCGCAACTCTGTAAACCTTCTCCTCGACACCGACCCAACCGTTGCCAGCGTCACCGTTACCCCTGCTCCTGCCACTACCTTTATCGTTATCCATAGTCCTTTAAGCGTGCAGGCCGGTGTATCGAGTACCGTGACTGTAGATGTGCGGGATATCTTCAATAACCGGGTTACCGACTACAACGGTAAGATTCACTTTACCTCTAATAATGATCCTTTAATTACCGTACCGGCGGATTACTTATTTACGGCAGCGGATCAAGGGCTTCATACCTTTACCAATGAAGTAGTCTTCCGTCAGACCGGAAATGACCGTTGGATTAAAGCTACCGATATTACAGGTGATCTATTAGGCGTAGATGGAGTCTTTGGTGAGCATACGGGTCTTACAGTCACGCCGGCGCCGGCCACTACCTTTATTGTTACGCATAGTCCTTTAAGCGTGCAGGCCGGTGTATCGAGTACCGTGACTGTAGATGTGCGGGATATCTTCAATAACCGGGTTACCGACTACAACGGTAAGATTCACTTTACCTCCAACGATCCTTTAATTACGCCGCCTGCGGATTACTTATTTACGGCAGCGGATCAAGGGCTTCATACCTTCACCAATGAAGCAGTCTTCCGTCAGACCGGAAACGATCGCTGGATTAAAGCTACCGATATTGCTTTAGATGGCTTAGGCGTAGATGGAGTCTTTGGTGAGCATACGGGTCTTACGGTTACCCCTGCTCCTGCCACTACCTTTATCGTTATCCATAGTCCTTTAAGCGTGCAGGCCGGTGTATCGAGTACCGTGACTGTAGATGTGCGGGATATCTTCAATAACCGGGTTACCGACTACAACGGTAAGATTCACTTTACCTCTAATAATGATCCTTTAATTACCGTACCGGCGGATTACTTATTTACGGCAGCGGATCAAGGGCTTCATACCTTTACCAATGAAGTAGTCTTCCGTCAGACCGGAAATGACCGCTGGATTAAAGCTACCGATATTGCTTTAGATGGCTTAGGCGTAGATGGAGTCTTTGGTGAGCATACGGGTCTTACGGTAAGACCTGCCGCCATCGATCACTTCACTGTAGAACCGGATAGTAATGTGCAGACCGCCGGTACTCCGTTTAATGTAACGATTACGGCTAAGGATATCTTTAATAACACCATCCTGGATTACAACACAAGAGCTGCTTCGGAAACCTTTACCTTCGATATGCTGGGTGCCGGTAATGCGCCGGATGGAACAGTACCTGTATTGGACAGCTTAAGTGCCGGTAACTTTGTGAACGGTATAGCTATTCGATCCTCTACCTTATATGAAGCCGTTACGGGAGTGAATATTACCTTTCGTATCACCGCTGTTTCAGCCAATGTTACCAACAACAGCAGCTCGATGCCGATTACCACCGTGAATCCTGCTCTGGTCCATCACATAGCCTTTACTACACAGCCTTCAACAAATGTAATGGCCGGTGTGAATCTAACTACTCAACCGGTAGTTAAGATACGGGATCGATATGAAAACATACGTATTGCCGATACCGATCAGATTACCTTAGCCGCGGTACTGGCCTCCGATACCTCTACTTTAGGAGGAGGATTGCTCAACGCTACTACAAATCCTTTAAATGCCCTAGCCGGTGTAGCTTCTTTTAGCGGGGTTAACTATACGAGGGCAGAAGCAATCAAGCTTAAGGCTTCTATGGTAGGTGTAGCGGATATCTTCTCTACGACCGTCTCGGTTATTCCTGCCGCCATTCATCACTTCACCGTAGAACCGGATAGTAATGTGCAGACCGCCGGCACTCCGTTTAATGTGACCATTACGGCT